>OLGM01000037.1_pt1 | contig 87946 bp, 59 predicted proteins | sample 1606001 | NCBI WGS metagenome assembly OLGM01 (sample SAMN03283294) | human gut metagenome | biome: human-associated habitat; material: feces | host: Homo sapiens | place: Peru | collected 2012
AGAAAGAGGTATAATTATTTTTTATTTAAATAAAAAATAATTATACCTCTTTCTTTCGACTACTCTGTAACTTGAAGTCTGAGTTTGCTCGTAACACCTGCGGTGTTTCTTGCTTGGTTTAATGTCAATATTTTTACAAAAAATCATTTTTAAATATTGCTTTTTTGTAAAATGTGTTGTATAATCTTGGTTATAGAAAATGAGAATAAGTGGAGTGCGTTGCCACCTTTTTTGTTGCTCTTTGATGTTTGCTTACATATTTATTCCACGACTTCTTAGTTGTGAGATTGATATTGGGGGTGGTTAATATGGTAGAATTTGCAGTTTTAAAAATTACTTACCTACTTTTCTTTGGATTAGTAGGAATGATTATCATAAATTTTGCTTTGTTAATCAGCATTTGTTATTTACTACATAAGCAATAAAAAATAAACCATTCTGCTTTTGACGAAGGACGAATGGTTTATTTTGTACTTTGGCAACACACTTTGTGTTTCTCGTTTTCTAGTTTAATTATACACAGTTTTTTTCATAATGTCAATTATTTTTTTATATATTTTTTGAAACTTATTTAATATATTTTTAATATAATAATTATAGTGTTAGGAGTGACGGTTATGGATAGTTTGAGAGTTGAGGATATTGTTAAGGCTTGTGGTGGAAAGTTTCTTTGTGGTAATTTGGGTGATGTAGTTTGTGGCTTTTCTAAGGATACTAGAAGCATAAAGCCTGGTGAGGTTTTTGTGGGTATTAAGGGAGAGAATTTTGATGGTAATGCTTATTATATGAATGCTTTTGAGAATGGAGCTTGTGCTTGTATTATTGAGCGTTCGTTTGAGGAGAATGTTGATATTGGCGCTGTGGATGGTAAGAGTATTATTGTTGTGGAAGATGGCATAAAGGCTTTGCAGGATATTGCTAAGTTTAGAAGGAATATGTATAATATTCCGGTTGTGGCTATTACTGGAAGTGTTGGTAAGACTAGCACAAAGGATATTGTGGCTAGTGGACTTTCGAAGAGTTTTAATGTTTTGAAGACTGAGGGGAATAATAATAATCATATTGGTTTGCCTCTTACTATTTTGAGGTTGAAAGACCAAAATGCTATGGTTGTGGAAATGGGTATGAACCATTTGGGAGAGATTAGTGTTTTGACTAATATTGCACGTCCTAGTGTGTGTGTTATAACTAATATTGGAACTTCTCATATTGGAAATTTGGGTTCAAGAGAGAATATTTTGAAAGCTAAGCTTGAAATTTTGGAAGGTTTGCAAGATGGCGGAACCGTTATTGTTAATAATGATAATGATTTGTTACATTCTTGGGCTATACAAAATAAAGATAAGTACAATATTGTTACATATGGAATTGAAAATGATAGTGATTATATGGCCTATAATATAGAGAATACAGAGGAGAATGTGAGCTATGATATTGATATTGCTAGAAAAACTTATAAGGTAAATGTTCCTGTAAGTGGTATTCCTTTTGTATATAATAGTCTAAGTGCTATTGCTGTTCGGAGTGGCTTGTAATGCTAATTTGGAGGATATTTTACAAGGAATTGCAGAGTTTCAGCTTACAAAAAAGAGAATGGAAATTATAAGAAAAAATGAAATAACATATATAAATGATTCTTACAATGCTAGTTATGATTCTATGAAAGCTGGTATTGAGTATTTGAAGTCTGTAAATTCTAAAAGAAAAATTGCTGTTTTAGGCGATATGCTTGAACTTGGCGATTTTGCAAAAGAGTTGCACGAGAAAGTGGGAGAAGATGTAGCAAAAAACAAAATAGATGTATTAGTTACTGTTGGAGAAAATGCTAAATATATAGCTTCAAAAGCTCGTGAACTTGGTATGGCAAATGTAAGTGAGTTTAAGGACAATGAAAGTGCTTCAAATTTCTTAAAAACTATATTACAACCACATGATGCAATTCTATTTAAAGCCTCAAATTCAATGAAGTTTAGCCAAATCATAGAAAAAATCATGTAAGGAAAATGGCTATTCAAATAGTAAAATATATTCAGAAAAAGTAAAGCCTAGTTACTAATTAAATACAATAGAAAATGTCCAATATCTTTAAAAGAATATGGACATTTTTTTTATTCTAAATTATAATACTGTAAGAAAAAAGAAAGAAGGAAAACAAATGGAAGAAATAATAAAAGAAAGATTAAAATCTACTTTATCAGAAAAAAGATATAATCATTCGCTTGCAGTAATGCAAAGATGTGAAGAATTGGCTAAAATTTATGGGGAAGATGTGGAAAAGGCCCGATTGATAGGCTTAGCTCATGATGTAGCTAAGGAAATGAAAATTGACGAGGTAATGAAGTTCATACAAGAAAAACAAATTCAATTTGATGAAACAGAAATGAAGAATCCAGGATTATGGCATGCGAAAATAGGTGCAAGAATTTGCAAAGACGAATTTGGTTTTACACAAGATATGGTACAAGCTGTGGAAAACCACACAACAGCAAAGGCTGGAATGGATGTTTTATCTCAAATTTTATTTGTAGCAGATGCCACCGGACTAGATAGAGAGTGGAGCGACCTAGACGAATATCGTAAGTTGTCAGAGGAAAATTTACTAGAAACTGTAATTAGAATAATTGATTTAAACATAAACCAAAACATACAAAAACGCAAACAAATTCACCCAAGAAGTATAACTGCAAGAAATGCATTTTTGGAGGTAGTAAAGTAAAGAATAAAATCTTTTCTCAAAACCTTCACAAACCCTTAAAAACGTGATATAATAGCAAACAACAATCGTGGGTAGGAGGAGTATGATGATTTTTAAAGATTATTATCGTATACTGGAACTACAGACAAATCGAGTTTCTCTAGGTGAGATAAAAACTGCATATAGAGAACTTGCTAAAAAATATCACCCAGATGTGAATATAGAAAGTAAAGAGGCAGAGGATAGATTTAAGGACATAAATGAAGCATATAGGGTTCTTTCAGATAGCTCAGCTAAAAGAAAGTATGATAGAATGTGGAATAATTATGTTGGAAATAAAAAACGAAAAGAGTTTGAAGAGAGCCGAAGAGGTTCGGATTCTGTTTTTAGTGACTTTTTCAATATGTTTTTTGGTAATACAAAAGAGGGACAAGAAGAGGTTAAAACTAAGAATAAAAAACCAGCTGTAAAAGGAGAAAATATAGAAACCGAAATCAATGTAAGTATTGAAGATGCTTATTATGGTTTAAGTAAAAAGATTTCGCTAAGAACAGTTAATGGCAATATGAAAACATTTTCTGTAAAAGTTCCATCTGGAATTAGAAATAATGAAAAAATCAGGCTAATAGGTCAAGGGAAAGAAGGACAAAATGGTGGAAACAACGGAGACCTATTTATAAAAATTAATATTGAAGATAATAACAAATTTAAGCTAAAAGGCTGTGATTTATACACAAATTTGTTTTTAACACCTTGGGAAGCTGCATTAGGTACAAAAACTCAGGTAGATTCAATTGATGAATCAGTAGCATTATATATTCCGCCAGGAATACAAAGTGGAGAAAAAATTAAAATTGCACAAAAAGGCTATAAAGACGGGAAAGGAACAAGAGGAAATTTAGTAGCCGAAGTTAAAATAATGGTTCCTAAAACCTTAAATAATAATGAAAAAGAGTTATTTGAAAAAATGGCAGAAATTTCTACATTTAATCCAAGAAAAGCGTAAAAGCAAAATTTACATAAAATTGTAGCAGGTTGACAATAATGGACAATTGGTGTATAATAAATATTGTGATTTGCTACAAAAGATAAAATGAGAGAGGTGTTTTAAAAGATGGAAAAGAATATTGAAGGAAGACATTTCAGTATTACAGATCAAAAAGACGTAAACACAGTAATATATCAAGTAAATAAAACAGAAAAAGAATTTTTAAAGGATTCGCCAAAATACACAGTAGAAAGACTAAACTACACCGAAGAATTAGTTGGAAGCAATAAAAAGAAAACTTTTTATGTAGATGATTTATCAACTGCTAATAACCAACTTGTTATTCTATCATTTGGAAAAGAAAAAGTTGTAGTTAATATGGGAATTTTAGAAGATGACAGAGTAAGAATTTCTAAAAAACCTATGCCAATGAAATTTAAAACACTTTATAGCGAGCAAGCAACCGAGTATAAAGATTTTCCATATACGCCAAATTTAAAAAGACCAATTTCAATAATTGATCCAGAAACGGCAGAGGAAATAAAACCAACTTTATATTTCGATGAAGAGACAAACGAAGTAAAAGGAAAATGTAAATTAAAACCATATAAAAGCTATTTCGCATTTGAAGTCCGAGATAGCAAACAAGAATAAAGGGGGAACTATATAAATGAGAATATGTGGTATGTTTGGACATAAAGAGAAAGAAAAAAATGGTAAAATACTTTTCAAAGTTGATGAAGCAAAAAGCTTTGATTTTGAAAATCCTGAAAAATATTTAGAAGAAAATGGAAGTATTAGTATACCATTAGAAGGTAAAACAAAATCACGTGAAGAAGGAAGATAAAAATAAACGAATGAGATGGTGAAAAATTATGTTAGATAAATTAAAGAGAGCCATAAAGAAAAGCAAAACTCAATTGATTGTAGTTGTAATACTATGGGTATTTTTATCCATAGTATTTATTGCGCCTATGTCAGTTGCGATAAAGGATGCAGATGTTGAAGGGATTTTTCATTTTGGAACATTTTTAGAAAATCTATATACAAATATGGGAAGCTTATTTAATTCAATATTTACAGCATTTTCACTAAATTACATAGGTAATTATTTTGGGGTTTTGCTTAAATTTACAGTAATTTATATAATTGCAATGACAATAGGAATTGCAAAAATGTGGCCAAAATCAGAATATGATTCCATAGAACATGGTTCAAGTGATTGGTGCGAAAATGGAGAGCAATACAAAGTGTTAGATCCTAAAAAAGGAATACTACTTGCTGAGAAAAATTACTTGCCAGTAAATAAAAGAGGAAATGTTAATATCCTTGTAATAGGTGGTTCTGGTGCTGGTAAATCTGCATCATTTGTTATTCCAAATGCCTACCAAATGCTGGGTTCATATGTATTTACAGATCCAAAAGGTGAGTTATATGACAAAACTGCTGGATTCCTAAGAGCAAATGGATATGAAATAAAAGTATTCAACTTAATAAATCCACAAAATAGTGATGGTTACAATCCATTAGTTAATATAAAAAGCCAATTAGATGTAGACGTAATAGCTTCTACAATAGTAAAAGGACAAGCCGGAGCAGGAGATAAAAGCGACCCATACTGGGACGATATGTCAGAAGCATTATTAAAAGCACTTATATATTATTTAAAAGCAGTAAGACCACCAGAAGAACAAAACTTGGCAAGTTGTGCAGAAATGGTAAGAGCTGCAAATAGTGGAAATGGAGATAACTTATTAACAAACCTAATGAACGAGCTTCCATTTGACCACCCTGCAAGAAGATATTACAAAAACATAGAAATAGCGCCAGAAAAAACATATAGTTCAATCCTAAGCTCACTACAATCAAAACTAGGAAAATTCGACTCAAAAGACATAGCAGAACTAACATCAACAAACACAATAAACTTTGAAGATATAGGAAGAAAGAAAACAGCAGTATATGTAATATCATCAGATACACATGCCGCATACGATTTCTTACTTACAATATTCTTCTCACAGATGATACAACAATTATACGACTTTGCAGACCAAAATGGAGGAGCACTTTCAGTTCCAACATACTTCATACTAGATGAGTTTGCAAACATTGGTAAAATACCAGACTTTGATAAAAAAATATCAACAAGTAGAAGTAGAAAAATATCATTTAGTGTTATATTACAGAACTTAGACCAGTTAGAAGCAGTCTACAAAGAAGCTCATGAAACAATAATGGGTAACTGTGATACACACTTGTTCCTAGGAAGTAACTCACAAAAAACAGTAGAATATTTCTCAAAGGCACTAGGAGAAAAAACAATATCAAGAGATAGCAAATCTGTAAGTAGAGATAGATCAAACATGAGAACAGGATATAGCATGTCAGACAACATAATGGCAAGAGCACTTCTAACACCAGACGAACTAAGAAGACTAGATAATGACTTATGTATAATCTACGAAAAAGGAATAAAACCAATAAAAGCACATAAATACTATTACTTCGAATATCCAACAGTAAAATATGCATCAAAATATCCAGAAAACCACAATGACATAGAAGCAATAGACAGAGGAGTATGGAGAACTTACAACCCATACAATCCATACAACGGAGAAGACGACGAACCAACAGCAAATGTAGCAGTAGAATCACTAGACGATCTATTTGACGAACCAACAGATGCAAAACTAGAAGAATTAGAAGAACTAAATATAAATGAAGAACCACCGAAACAACCAATCAAACCAAAAAAAACACCAAAACCAGCCCAAGTAGCAGTCAACATAGATGACCAATTCGAAGACATCCCAGCCCCAACACTACCACAACCCGAAGAAGACGACGACATCAACAACATAACCCAAGACATACAAAAAGAACTAGAAGACAAATTCGACGAACTCTTCGGAGCCCTAGAAGACGACAACAACGACGAAACATAGGGGAGAAAAAACGCACGGCTATAGTAAAAAGAAAATAAAAAAGAGTCCTAATATTAGAACTCTTTTTATTTTTATACATTTTTAGCTTCTTCTTTATCAGATGTCTCCTCATTAACTCCATTTTCGCTTTTAAGCGTATTTTTTTCTTTTTCTTGTAACTTTAAATTATCTTTCGCAACTGTCATTAAAAGCTTGATTCTGTTCGTCTGGTTAGCCTCACTAGCCCCTGGATCATAATCAACAGGTGTGATGTTGGCTTGTGGGAACATTGAACGTATTGTTTTAATGACTCCTTTTCCTACAACATGGTTAGGTAAACAAGCAAAAGGTTGAACACATATAATATTTGGAATACCATTTTCAATATATTCAATCATTTCAGCTGTTAAGAACCAACCTTCGCCAGTTTGATTTCCTATTGAAAGTACATCTTCAACTTTTTCTTCTAAATGCCAGATGTCGCAAGGCATTAAATAATCCTTTTTAGACTTACCAAGTGCAATTTTAACATCTTTTTCAAGAATATCAATTAATCTAATTGCAATTTCAAATATTTTGGCTTTTGTTGCATTAGTTTTTAACAATTCATTAAATGTGATCTTATGAGTAGCCATAAATTTAACAAATCCCATAAAATCAGGAAGAATAACTTCTGCGCCTTCTTCTTCTAATTTGTCAGCTACAAAATTGTTACCATATGGGTGATATTTAATCAAAACCTCTCCAACGATACCAACCTTAGGCTTTTTAACGGTTTGGTCTAATTCAATTTTTTCAAAATCTTCAACTATATCATAAATACTCTTTTTAAATTCTTTGCTATTAGAATTTTGAGTTAATTTTTTAGCTTTATCAAGCCATTTCTCAAATAATGCTTGTGATTCGCCTTTGTTTACTTCGTAAGCCCTGTTTTTGTAAAGCATTTTTTGTAGTAAATCACCATAAACTATGCATTTTAGTAATTTTTCCATTAAAGATGGAGTAATCTTAAATCCAGGCATTTTTTCCATACCAACAATGTTGAATGAAATAACTGGAACATTTGGATATCCGGCATCTCTTAATGCTTTACGAATAAATCCAATATAGTTTGTGGCTCTACAACCCCCACCAGTTTGAGACATAATTAGAGCTGTTTTATTAACATCATATTTACCAGATTCTAATGCTTCTATCATTTGACCTGTTGTTAAAATAGAAGGATAGCAAGCATCATTATTTACATATTTTAAGCCTGTTTCCACAGTATGAGGGGTACATTCTCTTAAAAGTTCTACTTTGTAGCCTTCAGATTGAACAGCAGCTTCTAACAATTCAAAGTGGATAGGTGCCATTTGAGGCATTAAAATTGTATAATCTTCACGCATTTCTTTTGTGAAAGGAACTTTCTTTTGCTCATAGCATCCTGTGCAAGTGCTACAAGGATTTGCAATTTTTTCTCTTTTATTCATACTTGCAAGAAGTGAACGAAGACGAATTCTTACAGCACCCAAGTTATTTATTTCGTCAATTTTTATCAATGTATACATTTTGCCAAAACTTGATAGAATTTCTTCAACTTGGTCTGTTGTAACAGCATCAACTCCACAACCAAATGAGTTTAGTTGAACAAGCTCTAAGTTTTTGTGTCTTCCAACAAAGTCAGCAGCTGCATATAAACGAGCATGGAACATCCATTGGTCAACAACTCTTAAAGGTCTTTCTGCCTGACATAAATGTGAGATACTATCTTCTGAAAGTACGCATAAACCAAGACTTGTAATTAGTGTATCAATACCGTGGTTTATTTCAGGGTCTACATGATATGGTCTTCCTGAAAGTACAATTCCTTTTAAATTATGATCTTCAATATATTTTAAAATTTCTTCGCCTTTTTTATGAACATCATCTCTAAATTTGTGATGCTCAGCATCTGCTTTTTCGGCAGCTATTTGCAATTCTTTTTTACTAAATCCAAATCTCTTAAATTCGTCTAATTCTAAAATACGTTTTACAAGTTTTTTAGGATCAAGTGGTAAGAATGGATTTATATATTCTATGTCTTTTAATTGCTCTATATTATTTTTTATAACTTCTGAATAAGAAATTACGATAGGGCAGTTGTAATGGTTATCTGCATCCTTGTATTCTTTTCTTGAATATGGAATACAAGGATAGAATATAGTATGTATTCCCTGTTCAATCAAGCTCATAATATGTCCATGTGCAAGTTTCGCCGGATAACATACAGATTCAGAAGGCATTGATTCTATACCTTTTTCATATGTTTTTCTTGTGCTTTTTTCAGAAATTATTACTCTAAATCCTAAATTTGTGAAAAATGTAAACCAGAAAGGAAAATCCTCGTACATATTAAGAACTCTTGGAATTCCTATTGTTCCACGTGTTGCTTCTTCTTCACTTAAAGGAACATAGCTAAATAATCTTTCATTTTTGTATTTATACATATTTGGTAAGTCAGAATGTTCTGATATTTCGCCAGAACCCCTTTCACATCTGTTACCAGATATGAATTTTTTTCCATTACCAAATCTATTTATTGTAAGTAAGCAATTGTTTTCGCATTTTCCACATCTTGCATGAAGAGTATCTATTTTTAAGCTATCAATTTCGTCTGTTTTCATTATTGTAGAAGTATAGTTAGTATTTCCTTTTTCCAAATAAGCATCTTGTGCTAACAAAGCAACACCATATGCTCCCATTAGACCTGCTATATCAGGACGGATAACTTCTTTTCCAACAATAAGCTCAAAACTTCTTAAAACAGCATCATTATAGAAAGTACCACCTTGTACAACAATATGGTCTCCAAGTGTTTTGGTATCTCTAACTTTCATAACTTTTTGTATAGCATTTTTTACAACAGAATATGAAAGACCAGCAGAAATATCAGCTGTTGTATATCCTTCTTTTTGTGCTTGTTTTATTTTAGAGTTCATAAAAACAGTACATCTTGAACCCAAGTCAACTGGATTTTGAGCACCAAGTGCAGCATTTACAAATTCTTCTATATTCATATTTAAACTTTTAGCAAAAGTTTCTATAAATGAACCACAACCAGAAGAACAAGCTTCATTAAGCATTATATTATCAATTGCACCGTTTTTTATTTTAATATATTTCATATCTTGTCCACCGATATCTACAATACTGGTTACATTAGGCATAAACTCTTTCGCAGCAGTATAATGGGCGATAGTTTCAATTTCGCCAATATCTACATTAAGTGCAGTTTGAATTAGCTTTTCTCCATATCCTGTAACACCACAATGTCTAACGATTGCACTTCCTGGTAGAACAGAATACACTTTTTTTAGCATTGTCATAACACTTTTTAATGGATTACCTTCATTGCTTTGGTATAAAGAATAAAGCAAAGTACCATCTGTATCAATTATTGCAAGTTTTGTTGTAGTTGAACCTGCATCTATTCCTATAAAGCAATCTCCGGAAAAACCTTCTAAACTGCCTTTTTTTACTGTTGCTTTATCGTGTCTAGTTTTAAAAGCCTCATAATCTGCATTAGCAAAAAATAGAGGTTGTAAAGGCTTAGATGTAGAATCTTTTGAGCTTTTAAACATTTCTATTTTGCTCTTTAATTTTGAGCTAGAAATAGCATTATGATTAGCTGAATTTATAGCAGCACCTTTTGCCACAAACAAATGAGCTTCTTCTGGTATAATAATTTCGTCATCTTTCAAATGTAAAGTTTCAATAAATCTTTTACGCAATTCAGATAGATAATTTAGTGGACCACCTAAAAATGCAACTTTTCCTCTAATTGGTCTACCACAAGCTAAACCACTAATTGTTTGGTTAACAACAGCTTGGAATATAGATGCTGCAATATCTTCCTTACGAGCACCTTCATTTAATAAAGGTTGAACATCAGTTTTTGCAAAAACGCCACAACGAGAAGCAATGGGATATATAGTTTCATATCCTTTGGCAAGTTCGTTAAGTCCAGGTGTATCTGTTGCAAGTAAAGAAGCCATTTGGTCTAGAAATGCACCAGTTCCACCAGCACAAGTTCCATTCATTCTTTGTTCCATAAATTTATCAAAATAAATTATTTTTGCATCTTCTCCACCAAGTTCAATTACTACATCTGTTTGAGGAATGTAGTGTTCAACAGCTCTTTTACAAGAAATAACTTCTTGAATAAAAGGTAAGTCCAAAAATGTAGCAGCAGACATTGCCCCAGAACCTGTTAAGTTTATAGTAAACAAGTTATCAGGATAATCATCAGCCAATTTTTCTAGAACTTCACAAACTGTTTTCTTGGTATCTGAAAAGTGTCTTGTGTATGTTGTGTATATTGTTTCTAAATTTTCATTCATTATCACAATTTTTACGGTAGTAGACCCAACGTCCAAACCGTACATGAAGTATGTTGTTTGACATATCAAAAAATCTCCTTTAATTATATTTATACAGCTTATATTCTATTATGAAAACGCAATTTTGTCAAATGAAAAAATATGGTAAAAAAAGAGGGTGGTGCACTCCATAGGGAGCACATACCCTCTCTAATAATTATATAGTGAATTAAGTTAACAAGCAATAGATTTTAGTACAAAGATGAAAGTTTTACGTTGTAACAAAAATTTAATATATCCCCCACAACAAAAGCCTCTTTTGTCGCTTCCGTAAGGGGATTGATGGTGTAAAATCTTCGGCTTGAAGGTTTATCCATTGACAATCTTTTGTGTAATAGTAAAATAAAATATATATAAGTATACTTATTTGGAGGAAATATGAGAGGCAATAGAGATAGTAAAGTTTTTAGGAATTTTATAGTGAGCATATTAGTTATTGCACTAACTTTTGGAAACTGGGCTGTTTTGGGGCAATGGGTTGTTAGTAAGGCTATTTCTAGTACCCTAGATGTTCAGGGAGATGAAACTAAGGTTAAGAATGTTAAATTTAATATTGGTATTTGGAATGGTGAGGATACCCAATATAGCCATATTTCGGACATAAATGATATGGTAAAACTAAAATCATATATATTAGTTGAAAATGAAGGATATTTGAAGGATGCATATATTAGTTTTAGTGCAGAAAATGGAGAAGACAAAAACTTTAATATTGTTAATATAAACCAAGACGAGGATATTGTAAAAAATTCAAGTGATAATGAAATTGCATTAAAACAAATAACTGAAAACAAGACAATTAACTTAGAATTCGATTTAAAATACAACATTACAAATATAGAAACAGATTTAAACAAAAACAATATTGCTAAATTAACAGCTGTTTATGTTGATAACAATGGAAAAGAAAACAAAATAGAAAAAAGCATAATGTTCAATCTAAATTGGATATGCCAAAATGATGTTATGCTTGAAACCGAAATTTCTAAATATACAGAATATACTTTACCAGAAGAAAATGGAATTATAATTACTCAAAACCTAAAATTAACACAAAACAAAGAAGAAAAATTGCCTTTTAAAAATATAGAAATTACAGCTAAACAACTACAAATTGACGAAAAATCAGCAGACAAAATTATTATAACAAACGGAAATAGAAAAATAGATTATGAGATTTTAGGAAATAATCAAATTAAATTTACAGAAGGAAATGCAAAAACACAAGAAGAATACAAAATAACATATATTTTCAAAGATGAAAAACTAAAAGAGAATCTAAAAATAGAAACAAATGCTAATGTAAAAGCAAATATTTATGGAGAAAATGAAGAAAAACAAGCAGATTGTAAATTGATTTCCACAATTGATGCAAAAAATGGGGATATTGTGCAATTAAATACAGACAAAATAGACGAGATTTCAAAAGGAAAAATGTATGCAAATTATACCAAAAAAATACCTGAGTACGAAACAACATATAATACAAATTTAGAAATAGAAATTGCATATGCTGAAAACTTAAAAGGAATTAAAGTGCAAGATACTGCAACATATTTTGAAAATGCAGAAAACAAGCAATACGAAATGCAAGATAGTATTGAATCATATGTGATTTATAAACAAACAAGCATAAATAAAGCTGATTTTGATACTATTCTAGGAGAAGAAGGCTGGATAAAAATTTTTGATAAAGACAATAATCAAATTGCAGAAATAAACAAAGAAACAAGACTAGACGAAAGCGATAATTACAATATTGTGTATGAAAACGAAACCAGCAATATTACTATAAAAACTAGCAAAATTATAAATGAAGGTACATTAGCAATCCACAATAAAAAAGCTATAAAATCTCAATTGCCATACACAAAAGAACAAGTAAAAACATTCCAAAATTTAGTAGATACATTTAATCTAAGTTTGATAGATACAGAAGAAAGTGAAACCGAAGTAAATTCATACACAATAAACACAAAATTAAATGAAACATCAACAGAAGCTAAACTTAGTTTAAGTTCAAACAAACTATCTTCTATTAGCAAAAACGAAAATGTTGAATTAAAAATAGAGTTAAATAATAATAGCGAAAATAGCGATTTATACCAAAATCCTAAGTTTGAAATAGAACTTCCAAAAGAAATCTCAGATATAGAGATAAAAGATGCAAATATTTTATTTGACGAGGAATTGCAAATTGAAAATATAAGCAAATCTGTAAAAAATGGAAGAATTACAATATTAATCAAACTAAAAGGAACACAAAGCAAATTCTTGTTAGAAGAATACACAAATGGAACAACAATAATATTAAACACAAACATAACAGTAGATATGAGAACTGCCTCAAAAACAGATGCCATAATAATGACATACAATAATGAAAATGCAATAAAATATAATGAAGAAAATTATGGGCAAGCCAAGACTGATATAGAATTTGTATCACCAGTAGGAATGATTATAGGAACAGAGATTGCAAACTATAATGCAAATGAAGAAAAAATAATATCTGTAAGCCAAGGAAGTAAGACAGGAAAATTAGAAATTTATACAGAAGAAAAACAAGCACAAGTTAACTTATTAGTAATGAACAATACAGGAAATGACTGTGATAACTTAACTGTACTTGGTAGAATCCCATTCAAAGGACAAAAAATAAATGAATTTGAAACTACGCTAGATACACAGCTAGGACAAAACATAAAAGTAGAAAGCAATCTCGAAAATGTAAAAATCTACTATTCAGAAAATGAGCAAGCAACCGCAGATTTAACAAATGAGGAAAATAAGTGGACAGAGGAATTTCAAAGTTTAGAAAATGTAAAATCATATATGATAAAAATTACAGATACTGTTAAACAAGCCGATTTTATGAATATAAAATACAACATAAAAATACCTGCAAACCTAGAACACAATGCATATATATATGACACAGCAACAGTATATTTTGAAAACAATAGAGAAACAGGCAAAATAAACGAAGAAGCTACATCAGATATAATGTGCTTAACAACTGGTAGAGGTCCACAAATGGAAATAACTCAAAATGCAACAATTCCAAATGGTGCATATGCAAATGAAGGACAAAAAATAAGATATGAAATCAAAGTAAAAAATACAGGAATTGACCCAATATATAATTTAGAAATAAAAGATATATTACCAGAAAATGCAATATACACAGTATACACTAGAAATGGACTATCACAAGGATATGACGAAAAAAATCCAAATGCACAAATTTTAATGTGGAAATTGGAAAAACTAGACATTGGAGAAGAAACTAAGGTAGAGTTTTATGTAGAGGTAAATAAATTATCTGGAACAGAAGAAACAGAATATATGATAAATAATGCATCTGTAAATGCAGACGATTTGGAAAAAGAAATTTTTGCAGAAGAATATAAAAACATAGTAAAATCACCAGAAATATTAGTAACAGAAATCCCAACTGTTGCAGAAGAGGTTCTTCTTCGAGAAAATAGTGATTTAACATACAATATAAGAATACAAAACAATAAAAATGAAGACATAAATGGAATTGCATTAACCAAAACATTACCAGAAGGATTAGATTACAAAGATGCATATACAATAAAATATAATCCAGAATATGAAGAATGGGAAAAGGTATTAACAGGAACCTACAACAATGAAAACAGGACAATTACACTAGATTTAGGAACAATTGCAAAAGACGAAGATGTGCAAATCAAAATAGAAACAGTAACATCAAAATTGCAAGAAAACGAATATTCAAGAAATATAGAAACTTTCCTAAAAATAACAGGAAACAATATAGGCGATTACACAGGAGATGTGCAAAGAAATACTATTGCAAAACCAAAACTAGAAACAGAAACTTTATGTGACAACAATAATAAGTATTTAAATGATGGAGAAACTGTTACATACACATTAAAAGCTACAAATGTTTCAAACATATCTGCAAACAATGTATCAATAAGTGATGTGTTACCAGATAATTTAGAACTAGTTGAAAGCTACTATGAAATAGGCAATTTTAAAGTAACAACATCAATGGATAACAACAGAAAAATAGAAGCAATAAGCAATTTACAACCAAATGAAACAATGGTACTTACAATAAAAGCAAAAGCAGTATCAAAATCTCAAAATATTAAAGTGAAAAATACTGCTGAGATAGGTTCTAGCGAGCTTGGGGTAAGTCAAGATAGAACTGTAACACATATTGTGGAAGCGGTTCAAACAAAGGGCTCTGTACCAATCGAAACAGAAACAAGAAAATATAGCATATCAGGAAAAGTTTGGTATGACAAAAACAGAGATGGAACAAGGGAAAAAAATGACGAAAATATAGCAAATTCAGAAATATTAGTAATAAATGCAGACACAGGATATCCTGTAAAAACTGCTACAAGTGACAATGATGGAAATTACTATATAAATGACTTAGACCAAGGGAATTATTTAGTAATATGCAAATACGACGAAAACAAATACCAAGTTACAGAATACAAAAAAGGCGGAGTATCAAACACAAATAACTCAGATGTAATTTCAACAGAAGTACAAGATAATGGAAAAGTCTATATAGCAGCGATTTCTGATACAATAAGAATAGAAAATTCAGACTTTGAAAATATTGATATAGGCTTAACAGATAAATTGATATTTGACTTAAAGTTAGAAAGTGGTATAGAAAAAATAACATTACAAAATAATAAAGAAATAAGGGAACATCAATATAATGATGCAAATTTAGCAAAATTTGATATTGCACCAGAAGTTTTAGATGGCTCTAAAATATATGTGGAATACAAAATAAAAGTAACAAATGAAGGAAATATTGCTGGATATGCAAAAAACATTGTAGACTATATGCCAAAAGGAATGCAATTTATTTCAGAACTAAATCCAAGGTGGTATATAGCACAAAATGGAAATATATATTCAAATGAATTAGCAAATACAGCAATAAATCCAGGAGAAACAAAAGAAATAAAACTTATTTTATTAAAAAATATGACAGAAGAAAATACTGGAATAAATGTAAACACAGTAGAAATATATGAAACATATAACGAATATGGACTAAATGACATAGACTCAAAAGAAAACAATCAATCAGACATAGAAGACGATTATTCACAAACAACAACTCTAATTGCAGTTCAAGCAGGTGGAAAAATGCTAAATATTGCTTGGATATTGGTCGTTTTAGTAATATTGCTTCTAGTTCTTTATAATGGAAGAAAAAATGGAGTAATAGTATTAAAGAAAAATAAAAGAAAATATAAATAGAAAGGATAACAATTTATGGGGTCCCAATTGATAGTTTTAGTTATACTTATACTAATAAACGCATTTTTTGCAGCAAGCGAAATTGCATATATATCGCTAAATGATGCAAAAATAGAAAAAATGGCAAAAGAAGGAAACAAAAAAGCAAAACAAATAGAAAAAATGCTAAAAAAGCCAAGTCAATTTTTAGCCACAATTCAAATAGGAATAACACTTGCAGGCTTTTTATCAAGTGCATTTGCATCAGATGCTTTTGCAGATAAACTAGCACCAATTTTATATAATTTAATTCCAGCAATAAGTATAGAAATATGGAAAGGCATCTCAATAGTTTTAATAACAATGATTCTATCTATATTCACACTAATAATTGGCGAATTAGTACCAAAAAGATTAGCAATGAAATATTACGAAAAACTATCATTTGCAACAATAGGACCAATTAGAGCATTATCAGTAATTACAGCACCATTTGTAAAACTTTTAAGTAGTGCAACAAATGTAATATCAAAAATGTTTGGAGTAAACGAAAACGAAGAAGATACAGTAACAGAAGAAGAAATAAAAATGATGCTAGACCAAGGCGAAGAAAATGGTACAATAGAGGAAAGCGAAAAAGAGCTAATAAACAATGTGTTTGAATTAAACGACATTGTAGTATCAGAAATAATGACACATAGAACAGAAATTTTCGCACTAGATATATCAACAACAAAAGAGGAATTATTAGAAGAACTAGAAAAACAAGAATACAGATATAGCAGAATTCCAATCTATGAAGAAAATATAGATGAAATAAGAGGGGTATTATATATAAAAGATGTGCTAAAAAACATAAACAAAAAAACATTCAGCATAAAAAAGATAATGAAACAAGCATATTTTGTATCACAAATAAAACAAATAGACGAACTATTTAGAGAACTACAAAAGAACAAAAACCATATGGCTATTGTAGTAGACGAATATGGTGGAACAGCAGGAATAATAACTATGGAAGACATTTTAGAAGAATTAGTAGGAAACATATATGATGAATATGACAAAATAGAAGAAGAATACAAAAAAATAGACGAAAACACATATATGCTAGAAGGAAATATGCCAATATATGATGTGAACAAACTACTAAAATCCAACATTCCAGAAGGGGATTATGATACCCTATCAGGCTATCTACAAGACGAACTAGGCAGAATTCCACAAGACGAAGAAACACCAACAATAGAAACCGAAGAAATAACCTTCAAAATAGAAAAATCCGAAGACAAACGAATTCTCTGGGTAAAAGCCTGCAAAAACAACAATGCCAAAATAGAAAATCAAAATGAAGAAGAATAAATACTGCATATAAAAAATAGTTATCTGCATATAAAACACCAAAAGTATATGCAGATAACTATTGATTTTCTGCATATAAAATGATAAAATATATGCAGAAAAAGATAATTATATGCATATAAAATAAAAAAATATATGCAGAAAAGAGGAAAAATGAGAAAATTTGATTATTCATTTTTAGATAACGGACTATTGCCAGCAAATTTGGTAAACCTAACAAGTGTTATATATTCTCTAAAAACAGGTGCAGAAATTAGAAAAGAAGAATATGAAAAATTATTTGTAGATTTAGAAAAAATTGCAAAAGTACAATCAATTAAAAGCTCAAATGCCATAGAGGGAATAGTTACAAGTGACGAACGTATAAACGAAATTGTAAATCAAAGTAGTAAACCGCTAAATCATAATGAAGCGGAAATTGCAGGATATAGAGATGCATTAAATGAAATTCATATGCACTATGACAAAATAGAATTTAATGAAAGGACAATATTAAGACTGCACGAAATTATGATGTCATATAGTGGATATGAATATGGAGGAAAATATAAGACAGATAATAATTTAATTATTGAGCAAGACGAGGAAGGCAATAGAAAAGTAAGATTTAAACCAGTATCAGCAGAAGAAACACCAAAAGCAATGGTGCAATTAGTTTTGGCATATATGGAGGCTAAAAATAATTCCAATATAAACCAATTGCTGTTAATTCCTTGTGTAATATTAGACTTTTTGTGTATACATCCATTTAGAGATGGAAATGGCAGAATGTCTAGACTTTTATCATTGTTATTATTATATAAAAATGGATTTGATGCAGGTAAATATGTATCATTTGAAGAACAAATAAATAACAGTAAAGGTTACTATTATGAAGCATTAAAACAGTCTTCTGAATTATGGGAGAAAAACCAAAATTCATATATACCATATATGCAAAATTTCCTATCAACACTATATTTATGTTATAAAGAACTAGACAAAAGATTTAATGTAGTAAATAGTAACAAAATAACAAAAAAATCAAGAATAGAGCAAACACTATTAAACAGCCTAACACCAATATCCAAAAGCGAAATATGTAAAATCCTACCAGACGTAAGTCCAACAACAGTAGAAAATGTAGTAGGGGCAATGGTAAGAAACAAACAAGTACAAATTATAGGAAAAGGTAGAAATACTAAATATATGAAGATATAGAAGGATAATATTATTATATAATTTTAATATATTGAAAAATGGCTAAATTGCAGTTCTCCCTAATGGAAAATTGGATTTAGAGTATAAATATTACAAAAATGTAATAAAAATTTAACAAATGCAAAGAAAAAAGCCGAAAAAGAGCTTCCGTAGTAAGGATGGAGGCTCTTTTTGTAATGTGGAAAAGTGTGGTATTGAAATTGAAATAGGTATGTACTAATATTTAAGTAATTAGTAGTGTTTATATAAATAAGAAAAATAATAAAAGCAAAAGGAGAATAACGGATGAAGAAAATGCTTGAAAGCCTTGATGTTGTACACACACACACACACGGTATATTATTAGAGAAAAAAATAAGCAATTTAATATCAAAATTTAAGCATATTGCAATAATGGCAATATTATTATTGCTATGTCTATTTTCAAATAAAGTAGAGGCCAGAGGCGAAGTACCAGAAGACTTAATTCAAGCCAAAGAAACAGCAATGAATGAAATAGCTTTGGGAGCAAATGATGGAATTATACTAACAAGAACATATAGTTATAACAATGGAAATCCTCAAATCAAATTATCTTGGAGTGAAGTAGCAGGAGCAAGCAAATACAATGTATACCAAACAAAAGAAGGAGAAAGCGAAAAATTAATAGCTCCAATACAAGGAACAGAAGTAACCCTAAACAAAGCAAATGCTGAAATAAAAGATGATGAACCACCAACAATTCCACTAGTAAAGGCCACTCCAAATGCAGATAGCACAGGCAACAATATAACAATAACACCAAGTACAGATAAGGGAACTACTTATAGACATAGAGTAAAGACAGAAATAGAAATGACAAAATTGGCATATGTTGCTAGTGTGGGGTCATATATTAATTATCCAATTTCATTAAGTACAATAAATGCTAATTTTAGTAATGTTGTGCAAGAACAGAAGGCTGCAAATTCTAATGGACCTTTGGTAAGGTCAAGTATAAAACAAGAAAATAGTCAATGGCGTGTTTTATACAATGATGGAAATATTGTAACAATAATGAGTACAAACAATCTATGCAATACCTTAGCAGCAGGAGAACAACATGGATATTATCATTGGAGTTTTAGAGGTGCGTCAGACGGGTGGGGATTTGAACAGGGATTACACGCAATTGCACAATGTTTTATTAATTACACATATGCACAGAGTGGAAGAGCAATATCTCGTTCAGACTTGCCTTATACAGCAATAATAACAGAAAGACAATGGAATGGAAGGTATTCGGAAAATCAATTAGGAACTATTCAAAATGATAGTACAGGAATGTTTTATGCAAATACTCCATATTTTATTGCTAATCATTATAATAGTCCAGACTTAGTTTATGTAGTTAGAGGAAACAGTGTAAATGGAGCAAATTGTTATGGCGGTGCTTCACAAGCTACCTGGGCAGGAATAAGAGCTGCAATTACTTTAAAAGCTAATTTGTATAAAACAGGAGGAACAGGAAGCTCCACATCACCTTATGAAATTGGTACAAATCAAAAAGAAATATACGAATCAAACACAGTATTAACAACAGTAACAAGTGGAATAAAAGGATACCAATACGCAGTAACAACAAGTGAAAAACATACATTTACAAACGAAGAAATTGTTTCAATAGACCAAATACCAACATTCATAAGTGGAGAAGAACAAATGGTGCAATATTTGCACATAAGAGCGATAGATAATGCTGGAAACCCAAGTGCAACACAAGACATCCTATTACAAGTACCAGCAAAAATAACACTAAAATCAGATTACCAATATGGAATGAATTATGTACCATTAAGTTGGGTAAATAATGATACAAGAAGCGGTTATGTATATAGATTGTATCAAAAAGAAGAAGGTGTAGATAATGGTTTTAAATTGATTTCAACCAATAATAGTGTAGAAACAGTAGTGAGAAATGAAACCGTAACAGTAAGATATACAACCCCAGGAACTTATACATGGACTGTACCAGAAGGAGTAACACAAGTAAAAGTAACAATAGCAGGAGCCGGAGGAGGTGGCCGGACGGAGGAAATAGTGGAAACTTTAGACATAATGACCATGGAGCCACAAGTTCATATAATCATAAAGGTGGTAATGGTGGAAGAGGAGCCTTGCTACTAAATGAGATAAATGTAGAACCTGGAGAAAAATATACTGTTACAGTAGGAAAAGGAGGAAGTGCAGGGAAAAATCAAAGGAGTAGATATAGTCCTGGAACAGGTAGTAGTATTATAACTGAACATGGAAAATCAGGAGAAGATGGAGAAAGTTCGCAATTTGGAGATAGATATGCGCAGGGCGGAGGCGGAGGAGGTCTTGCTCCTGGACGCTCATTTGGAGTTAGAGAGGGAAAAGAAGGAACCAGTTATGGAGAGGGTGGAACAGGAGGTATTGGAACTAAAAGATCAAGCCAACCAACTGCGGGTCAAAATGGGTGGGTTTACATCGAATATACAATACTAGAAAAAGAACCTCTAATAACCGACACAAGCACAATTGATCAATCTGCAACAGATAAAACTGCCCCTGCTATATTGGAGCTTTACTTAAATGGTATACCAGGAGATAAAACAAAATATGATATCGCAAAAATCACAGAAGATTATGGAACTAAGTATGAACATTATGTAAAAGGAACTAATGAAAAATATGGTATGGAAGTAAATTCAAATATAGCTGAGACAGAAGTAATAACTGGAATAAAAGGGTATTCATGGATGATAGATAATAACGAATTTGCAGAACCGGATAAAATTATTGGCTATGATAATGATGAAAATATCACAACAGAATTTCCTACTACTATATCAACAGATTATTTAAACAAAGGATTATATTTACATGCAAGAGCAGTAGATAATGCTGGAAATTGGGGAGAGCCAATAAGTATAGAACTAGAAGTAATTGACTTAATATTAACAAGTCATTATGATGAGTACATAGATGGTAATGGATACGGACCAAATTATATTCCTTTAACTTGGGAAGCTTCTAGAAAACAAGACGGATTATCATATATGTTGTATCAAAAAGACGAAGGAAATAAAAATTGGAATGCCGTATTTGATACCGATATAAAAGAAACTAGTGCTCAACTATATAAAGCAAAAGATTTATCAGCACCAGAATTATCAGATATACAAATAAAAGATAATAAAAAAGAAAATAAACTTGAATTAGATATAAAAGGAATAGATTATGGAACAGCATACGATCATTATGCAACTGCGACAAAAGAAAACAAACATGGAACATATTACTCAAATACAGTACACACAATAGTAAAAACAGGAATAGCGAAGTTCCAATATACAATAAATGATAAAGAAAAAGAATACAGTGGAAACGAATATGAAGTAACAGCAATAAATAAAGAAAATTGCAAGCTAAACATAGATAAAAGCTATATAGGCAAATATTTGCATATAAGAGCAGTAGATAATGCTGGAAATGTAGGAGAACCAACACATATCTATTTAGATGGAGCAAGAACGATATCAAGGGAAGAAAAGGACAAAACAGAGGAGCTATATTGCATAGAAGAAGATGTGTTAATACCAGCAAAATATGATGGAACACAATCAGATGCGACAATAGAAATAGCAGGAAAAAAGGAAACATTAAATTGGCCATTGAATTTGCAGAAAATATTTGAAATATATGAAGAAGATGGAGCATCATTAAGAAATCCATATGCCCCAAATGGACGAGAAGGATTTGCCGATAAGAGCAATACATTGGGAAGATATTTATTTGAAAGTATGCCAGGAAGACAGAATGGAAAAGAGGGAAATGCCAGTGAAACATATGCATATATCCTATCACATTATAGCGATAACAACACAGGAGATTCAGAAAGCCAGAATGCGCTATATGAGGTAATAGCAGAAGAAAAAGGAATACAAACAGATGGAAGCAGAAGAAATGCTTTATACTATGAAGCCAAAGAGTATGCTAAATTTAAAGAATATCTAAAAAGCAAAGGAGGATTTATTCCAAGTGAAGTAACACATAATGTACAGGTAGGATACAATGTAGGAAATAAGCAGTATATAATAGGCCCATTTGAATTAACATATGATAGAAGATATAGCTTAATAACAGATGGAAGCGGAAACAGAAGGAAAATTGAATTTAGTGGAATAGGAATAGCAAATGGATTAAATATAACTGAGGAAAATGCAATAAGAATATATGACCAAAACGGAAGCTTAATACCAGCAAATAGTTGGCAAATTGAGTATGACGATAAAGCTGAAAAAGAAAAAACAAGAAGCGAAAGTTATAGCGAATATGGAATGCCATTATCAGGAGAAGAATTCTATATAAAACTAAATAGAACAGGAAATGAGCAAGTAACAGAAATAAGCAAAATAGAAGTAAGTTACTACGAAATAGAAGCAGATGCCCAATATAGAATATTAAATGGAAACTATAGTACAATAGAGTGGAATGCAAAAAATAATAAAAATGTGTGTGAAGGAGGAAGTCTGTGCCCACACGGAAGAGAAGAGCCACACACCTTAGGACATACATATTTTGTAAGCTCACAGGTAACAGCAGCAAATCTGCATTCACAAAGACTACTAGAAGTAGACTGGGCAAAAAGAGGATATAAACAACATATACAAACATTAACAATAACATCAAATAAAGGAACAAATAAAGATAATCCAAAAGACCCAAGTGGAGGAACTGATCCGGATAAACCAGGAGGAGGTAATGGAGGAAGCATAGAGCCAGTAATAAGACTAACAATGAATTTTAGAGGAAACATTTGGAATGATCAAAATGAAAACATAAGCAATGGATTAAGAGAAACAGACGAAAAAGGAATAAAAGGAGTAGAAGTATATTTAAAAGATGCAGTATCTAGAAATCAAATAGGATATACAGTAACAGATGACAAAGGAAACTACGAATTTAAAGAAGTCCCAGTAGGAACAAATGGCTGGTACTACATAGAATATACATATGACGGACAAACATATCAAGCAAGCAAGAGCTTTGCAAAAGGAAACAACGAAGACTATAAAACAAATGGAAATGGAAGTCAGTATGGAAATGTATCAGTAATAGACGAAAAAGAGAAAGTAAGACAAGAATTAAATGATAGATACTATGAAATATGTAGAATAACCACCGAAGATGGGGAAAAGAAGGATATCGCAATAGGAACAAATAAAAACCAAACAGAGCTAAGCTACAAAGAAGAAGGCACAACTAGCAAGGTGATAACAAGAGATGAAGAAACACAAATAGCATATAGTAACTTTAACATGAGAATAAGTAGTGAAAATAACGACATATATTTCCCAGCAACAAATACAGTAATAGTAAATGGAATCCCATATTTGATAATAGATGATAGCGAAAACATAAATGTAGGATTATCAGAAAGAGAAAAAACAGACGAGAATCTAAGATTAGATGTGTACCAAACAACATTTAGCATAAAAGGAGTACGCCAAAGCTACATTCATAGCGAAAAAGACATAAGAAACATAGACAGTAACAAAGTAGTAAAAGAATACATCCAAAAAGTAAATCCAGATGACTATAAATGGAGATTAACGGACTACGAAAACAATGAGAGATATGAAGAAATAAAAGAAATCTATGGAAGCGGGGAAGACTGTGAATTAGAAACATATGTAGAATATATGATAGTACTAAGAAATAGTGGAAACAATGATACAGCATATATAACGGAACTAGCAGACTATTATGATAAAACACTAGAATATAGAGATCATTATAGAGATTTTGACATAAGTTCTTGGATTGTTATAAGAAATGACGATGAAACAGAAGATACATATACAGGAGGAAATAACAAAGAACAAATAAAATGGAGTGAAAATTCAAGATATGGAGCTAAAAATGATTACTCAGACAAATTCAATAAAATGTATGCAAATCTAGAAAATTATGGAATCAAGAAAGGACAATATGCCGAAATACATATAATATTTAGAGTACTAAAAGACAATCAAAAAAATATAATGTTAGACGCCGGAGAAGGAAAACGAAATGCAGCAGAAATAAATGGATACAGAACTCTAAATACAAAAACAGGAAAAGTAGTAGGACTAATAGATAAAGATTCAAAACCAGGAGACCTAAACCCAACAGAAGAAGCAGGAGTATACGAAGACGACGAAGATAAGGCGCCAAACTACAAATTAGTATTAGGATATGCAAATGGGGATAATGGAGGAAATAACTCAGGTTCAGGAGATAACGGAAATGGCTCAAATGGTGGCAATGGTGGAAAAGTAGACACAGACGAAAATGGAAATCCAGTAGGATATGGAAATACAATAGAAGGAAATGTGTGGGAAGACTTAAAAGATAAAGACGATAGCAAGGAACACCAAACAAATTACGAACAAAGAGAAGACGGAAGATATATTAGTAATGGAATAAAAGAAGCAAATGAACCACTAATAAATGACGTAAAAGTAGAGTTAGTAGAAATACTAAAAGGAACAAGCAAGAAAACTGGACAATACAAAGAAATAGAAATAGCTTTAACAGACAAAACTGTAAGAACAGGAACCGAAACATTGCTAACAGAAAAAGCACAAAGCGAAGGAGCATACAGATTTAGCCACTTAACAGGAGGAAACTACAAAGTAAGATTCACATATGGAGAAAAAGAGCAACTAGAAAAGAACATAAAATACAATGGACAAGACTATCAAGCAATGTCAACTGCTCAAATAAACGACAAAGATAAACTAGAAAAAAGCTACGAAAACAGCGAAATAATGATAGTAATAGATAATTCAAACAGTATGACAGGAAACAAAATGGAAAAAGCTAAAAAAGTAGCAAATACACTAGTAGAAAGACTAAGCCAAAACTTACCAGGAATAAAAATAGGAATAGCAAACTTCAATAATGGAGGAAACTTAATAGGAAAAGTAGGAACAAGTCAAAGTCAAAACAAAGCTGGAATAAATGGACTAAGAGCAGGAGGAGAAACAGCCATAGCAAGAGGAATACAATCTGCAAAAGATGGATATGCAAATGGCACAACAAAACAAATGATAGTAATAACAGATGGGCAAGAAACCGTGGATTTGGAAGAAGATGTAATACGTAAAATAGAAAGCCTAAAAGAAAGCAACATAGGATTAATCAGCATATTAACAAACGAAAGTGATAATATATTTGGAACAGAAGAAAGACCAAGATATGGAAGCGTATATAGCATAATAAATCAAAACAACGTAAGTGACGAAATTATAAACCAAATCTATGAGAAAGTTAAAAAAGATAGCGAGATAGAAAAAGACAGAAGCTTAGGAAAAGACCTAGAAGCAGATAGAAAGAAACAAATAGATGAATACAGCGAAATTACCTACAAAAAGGCAACTGTGCTAGATGTTGAAGGAATAGAAAAATTAACAAACAAAGAAGAAAAACAAAATAGAATTGAAGCATTAGCAGAAAGTACAAAAATGAGAGCAGAAACAAAAGAAGTAACATTCGAAGCCGGAAATGTAGGAGCAGACAAAATTCACGAAGTAAATCAAGCATTGATAGAAAGACCACTAAACAAATTAGAAATGAAGGAAGAAATAGCTGGAATAAAAGTAAAACTAAGTGATGGAACCATACTAATAGATACGGCAAAAGGAATAAGTAAAAACGTAATGGGATTAGAAATACCAGATGCACCAGTATCAATCTATATGGATGAAGAAATAATGCAAGGAGCAGAGGTAGAAATAATATATAGCATAAGCATAGTAAACACAGGAGAAGTAGATATGCTAAGTAACTACATAGAAGGAGCAAGTGATAGTACAATCCCAACAACAGCAAAAGTAATATATGCATATATAAACAAAAACTTAGTATACAGACAAGACAGCCAAGAAGGAAACACCAAAATAGAATGGGAAGTAAAAGACAAAAAGTCTAAAACCGAAGATGGAAAAAATCTATTTAATGAAGAACTATCAGAAGAAACTAAAGATATGGCAGGAACCAAGATAACTTTAAGAACAGACGGATTAAAAGAAACAAAACTATACCCAGAAGACAGCAAAGAAGTAAAGATGGGAATCGAAACAGCCAACCTAAGCAAAGTTGCTGCAAACTTAACACTAAGCAGACTATTAAGCCCAGAAGATGATGCAACAACAAGCCTAACATATGATTGCTCAATGGAAATAACAGTAAGAGGAAATGAAGCAGGCAGAAGAATAATAGGCTCAATCCCAGGCAACCAAAAAGTAAATGCCGAAGGAGCAGTAATAGAACTAGAACCAGACGAAGCAACCAGCAGAAAAATAATAATAAGCAAACCACTAGGCGAAAACAGAAACCAAACATACATAATTTACATCGTTGCTGGATTAGGAATAGTTGCTATAATTGGAATAGTGTTATTACCAAAGAAGAAAAAGAAATAAAAAATTGACATAATAAAAAACTTACATAAATAGCAACATCCCATGTAGTAAGGGCTACATGGGATTTATATATGATTATAGAATTTCGTTAAAATTATTATAGCATTTTAAATTACATATGTCAATCGATTTTTTAGTCTTTGAGTAAAGTTTCTAGTAACTGTGGATATAATTTTACGGCGTTCTTTTTCCAGTTTTCTACTATGAATTTTGCTTGTTCTCTGGAACCCGCAAAGACTTTTATACTAAATATAATCTTGTTTTTCTCTATAATTTTGCAATCAACAAAAAAACCGTTGTTATCGTCTGGGGTAAAATCAGAGATAACAGAAAGTTTTTCTTTTATTTTATCAATACATGGCTTTAAATTTGTGTCAACTCTAAGTTTTATGATGCCTGGTATTATAGATATTGTTAAATCTAATACACGTTTTCCATCAGATGTTAATTTATAAAAAATATTTTCATCTCTATCAAATTTTTCCACATATTTAGAACCCAATAAATCAAGCAAAAATTGTTGAAAATAAAAATAATTCAAATCTGTTACAGAAGAAACAACTTCAAGCAAAGTCGAATCCAAAACAGGTTCTCCAATTTGGTCCAAAATATATAAAATTAAAACTTTATTCTCAGCAAGTACCTCACTACTAGAAGACAATTTCATAAAAAGCCACTCCTTTAATCAGCCACAAATCCGTGCTATTTAGTATTTTCTATATTATAATGGCTTTTTAAATAAAAGTCAACATAAACAAAATAAAAATAATTTGACAAATTGAACAAAACTATTGCTTTTTTGTAAAACGTACGATATAATCTACATCATAGGAAACGAGAATAAGCAGATTGTGTTGCCACCTTTTTTACTCTTTGATGTGCGCAAAATCCTCCACAGCTTCTGGTTGTGAGATTATAAAGATGGAGGTGGTTAATATGGTAGAAATAAAATTATTACAAATTATCATACTACTTTTCTTTGGACTAGTAGTAGTCACTATCATATCTTTTGCCTTGTTAATCATCATTTGTTTACGACTACATAGGCAATAAAAATAAACCATTCTGCTTTGGCTAGTGGAAATGGTTTATTTTTTTCCAAATCTGGCAACACAATTTGTGTTTCTCGTTTTCTATTTTCATTATACATAGTTTTGACAAAAAAGTCAATCAATAAAAAGAAAAAATTTTAAAAATTTATAAAAAATATTCGAGCTTTTTCTTGGTTAGTATTGTATTTTTTCATAAAGTATAATAAAATAATAAACATAATTTAGTTACAAAACAATAAAAAGATAAAAATATAGCAAAAAGTGTAAAAAACTTTTTATATTCAAGATACATAAAATGACAAATATTTTAAAAGATACAAGTTAAAATAAAGGCAATAAAGCAGAGGTGAAAAGTATGTTTCAAAATATTTCAGAACAGGAAACAATAAATAATAATGATAAACAAATAGAAAGTAAGAAAAAATTTAGTATTAAACAGTTATTAAAAAATATGCTAACAATTCCAAATATAATTATTTATGTAGTTAGTTTTATGATATCAACAGTATCTATTCTAGATGGAATGGCTGTTTTTGCGATGGCTATTTTTGCAGCAGCTTGTAGTAATGGAATGGTTGCAGGACTTGTTTATGTTTCTACACTTGCAGGAACATTTGTAGGCTTAGGGAAAGAAGCCTTTTTAAATTATTTACTTACTTCTTTGTTTTTTATGGTTCTTATGTTATTGGTCAAGCCTAGAATACAAGAAGAAACAAAAAACGAAAAAATGTTACTTGGGAAGCATTTAATATTTGCAGTAATATGTTTGCAAGCTGTAAATTTATTTACAGGAACTTATTTAATTGCAGATTTACTAATAACAATAATGCAAGCTATATTAACATACATATTCTACAAAATATTTGTAAATTCAATTCCTGTATTACAAGATATAGGCTCAAAAAAAGCATTTACAATAGAAGAAGTAATAGGTGCAAGCTTGCTAGTTTCTATTGCAATTTCGGCAACAAGTAATGTAAATTTATTTGGGATAAGTATATCAAACATTCTTAGTATTTTATTAGTGTTAATTTTAGGCTGGAAAAATGGAATTTTAGTTGGAGCTACTACTGGTTTAACTATTGGTGTTGTACTTGCTATTATTGGAGTTGGAGATAATGGTATAATTGCAACATATGCTTTATCTGGAATGATTGCTGGAATACTTAATAAATTTGGCAGAATTGGTGTTATTGTAGGTTTTGCAATTGGAAGTGGAATTTTAATATATACAACAAATTCTAATATTGAAACAGGAGTATATATTAAAGAATTGCTAATAGCTTCAATTGGACTATTGCTAATGCCAAAGAGCATAGAAATAAATATTAAAGATATTGTTCCAGAAACAAAGTTATTACCAGTAACAATGGCAAATGTATTATCAGCTGGAAAACAGACTATATACAAACTAAATAGTGTATCTGATGCAATTTCTGAAATGGCCAAAAGCTATGAAGAAGCAGCTGCCACAATTGTTGACGAAGAAGCTGATAATATAAAAAGAAACAAAAAAATATTTATTGACGAAATGTTAACAAATTTAGAAACAATTAGTGATAATATTTTATATGACGATTTAATAAACGAAGAAAACGGAATTTTAGACGATATATTTGAAGTTTTAATTGAAAAAGAAGAACTAGAAAGAGAAGATTTAATTAAAATATTTGAAAACCATAATAGCTACATAGTTGGAGCAGATGGAGAAGAAATTTCACAAGCAATGGAAAACAGCTTATTCCAAGTTCTAAAAAATATCAATTATACATACAAAATAAGTAAAATTAATTTTGTGTGGAAACAAAAAGAAATTGCAGATAAAAAGAATATGTCAAATAAGCTAAATGTAGTTTCAAAAGTTATTTCAAATTTAGCTGATGAAATTGAGCAAGATAATAAGTTAAGACAAGACGAAGAAGAAGAAATTAGAGTACTAGCAAAGCAAAAAGATATTGAATTAGAAGATGTTTTAATAAATAAACAAAAAAACGGAAAATATATAGCCAAATTAAAATCTATTCCAAAAAACAATAGTGTAATTATGATTATGGAAAACATTATATCTAAGGTTTTAAACAGCAAAATGAAGTATGCTGGAAAAGAAGAAGAATATTCTAGATATGAATCAGAAGATAAGTTCAAACTAGAAATTGGAATATCTAGAACAACAAAGAGTAATAGCGAAATTTCCGGAGATAGTAGTATACAAACAAAGCTAAAAGATGGCAAATATTTACTAGCAATAAGTGATGGAATGGGAACAGGACAAGCAGCAAAAAATAGTAGTAAAAGAGTAATAAATATGCTTGAAAATTTACTAACATCTGGATTTGAAAAAGATACTTCAATAGAACTTATAAACACTGCTATGACAGCAAATGTAAGTGATGATATGTATGCAACAATTGATGCTGTAATTTTAGATATGTATAATGGAAATGTTGAATTTATAAAAAATGGTGCATGCAGTACATATATAAAAACCAAAGAAGGGGTGCAGATAATAAAAGATGCTTCAATTCCAGTTGGAATGAGTAATAGTGTAAAATCTGTTACTTATGACAAAGACTTGGAAGAAGGAGATATGGTTCTAATTTGCTCAGATGGTGTACAAGATTCAGGTGAAGAAAATTGGCTTAAAAATATATTAGAAAAATTGCAAACAGAAAATGTGCAAAAAATAGCAGATATAATAATAAAAGAATCTATTGACAACAATTTTGGAATTGCCAAAGACGATATGACAATAATAATAGCTAGGGTAAGAAAATAACCCTAGCTTAATTTTATTATACAATGCAATTTGCTTAAATCTTCACTTCTTATAACAACATAATGCTCAGAACCTAATTGATAATAAAAAGATTTCGTTTTATCCCCATAAATGGCTTGGTTTTTATACATGATTTCCACATTTGAAAATTCTACATTTCTATAAACATCTTCTGGAAGCACTTCATTTGCAATATCAAGGTAGTTTGAGTTATGCACATGATGGTTTGTGTCTATGTCCCTACGCATTACAGTATAATCATATGTAGCTAAATATGGGGCATTTGGAACAGCAAGCTTGTAAAGTGTATTTTCAAAAACGTGTTCATCAGTTGGTTGGTAGGCTTCTAAAAGTTCTGGTGTTATTTTTGCAAGATGAGCTTCTGGCAAGTTATATAATGCCCATTTGGAAGTTGCTATTGCTATTAAATTATTGTTTTCGTCATATAATTTGTAATCACGATAAGAACAAACACGTTCCGAACCAGCAGACCAAGTTTCGATATGTATTTTTTCTTCACATTCAGGTCTTCTATATATTTTAAGTTTCCAAAATAAAACTAGCCAAACCAAATGAGTTCTTTCAAAATCTTTTATTCCGTATCCGAGCTTCGTCTGAATGTACACTTCCAGCTTCACGTAAATATTTTAAAAATCCTTTATAAGTAAGTTTGTTATTTTCGTCAACATAATCATAATCAATTATAAAATTAGAGTTAGAATGATAACCCATATGTAAAACACTTCCTATCTTTAAAATCTTGTTAAATAATAGATAATATTATAACATTATTCTTGTAATTATGCAAAAAAAATGTTATAGTGTATATGTAAAAAAATATATGTTCGAGGGAGATTTTATGGGCGGAAAAAGATATGATGAAGAACCTAAGTTAAATAAAAAGAAGGTATTTAGTGTAATATTAGGAATTGTGGTTATAATAATGTTTGTGCTTACTCTTTCAAAGCTTTTGCAAGATGGAGATAAGTTCAAAGAAAAAGCAAATGAAGAAACACCTAAATACTTTTCGGTATACACAAATGACAAATGGGGAATTATAGACCAAAACGGAAAATATGTTATAAATCCAACATATACAGAAATGATTGTAATCCCAGATGAAGATACAGCCAGTTTCCAATGTGTATATGACGTAAATTACCAAGATGGAACATATAAAACCAAAATTATAAATCAAAATAATGAAAACATATATACTGAATATGATGATGCAGAATTTATGATAAATTATGATAGCGCAAATGTGCTATGGTATGAGAAAAATGTTGTAAAAGTAAAAAAAGACGGTAAATACGGAATGGTAAATACAAAAGGCAGAGAGCTTTTAGCTTGTGAATATGACAGTATAGAACCATTAAAAGGTGTTGAAAATGTATTTGTTATAAAAGAAAATAATTTAGTTGGTTTAAGTGATAATTTTGGAAATATAATAGTTGATACAAAATATAAAAATATAAAACCATTAGTAGAAGGAAACAAAAAAGAATTTATTATAATAAACGAAGAAGGAAAACAAGGAATTGCTTTATCAGACAAAACAGTTAGTTTAGAGTGTAAATATGACGAAATAAAAAATGTTACAGCAAACAATGCATATGTTGTAAAACAAAATGGAAAATGGCAAATAATTGACAAAGATAACTCAATTAATATAGAAACAGGATTTGAAGATGTAACCGAAATGTCTAACAAATACATAATTGTAAAAAATAAAAACAAATATGGAGTAATAGACACAAATGGAGCAGAGGTAATAAAATCTGAATATGATGCATTATCATATTCTTTTGGAGAATATTTTGTAGCGAAAAAAGATAATAAATACGGAATAATAAATTCCGCAGGAGAAACTAAGTTAGACTTTACATATGACTCTCTAAAATACAGAAAAGATGCAGATTTGTTTGTAGGAGAAGTTGGAGAAAATGAACCTAAAATAATCGACAAAGAATTTACAGAAAGATTAACAGGAATAATTTCAAAAGTAGATTCAGAAAAAGGTTATATACAAATAAGAACAAATGGAGAAAATAAATATTACAACTTCAAATTAGAAGAAAAAAATAATACGGAAATTTTTCCAAATAACACTATTTTTTTAAGCAAAAAAGACGGAAAGTATGGATATATAAATAAACAAGGAGAGGTAGTTGTAGACTATATTTATGATGATGCAAAAGAGCAAAATGAATATGGTTATGCAAGTGTTAATAAAAACGGAAAATGGGGAGCTATTGACCAAAGTGGAAAAGTAGTACAAGAACCAATGTATGAATTAAAAAATAATATAGTTGTTGATTTTATAGGAAAATGGCATTTAGCAGAAGATATAAATGCAAATTACTATACAGATGCTAAATAAAAAGGAGTAAACAATGCGTATATTATGTGGAACAGATATAATTGAAATATCAAGAGTTGAAAAATCTATAAATAACACAAATGGCAGATTTATTAAAGACATATATACTAAAAAAGAAATAGAATATTGCGAAAATAGAGGCCAAGCAAAATATCAGCATTATGCTGCTAGATTTGCAGCAAAAGAGGCTTTATTTAAAGCCATTAGTGAATTTTTAAATGATAAATATGAAGTATCTTGGCAAAATGCCCAAATAATAAATGACGAAAATGGAAAACCACATATAGAATTTATAGATGTAGAATTTCCACAAATAGAAAGCATAGATATAAGCATATCACACTCAAAAGAATATGCTGTTGCACAAGTAGTAGTGTTATGCAAGGAGTAGAAAAATGAAACTATTTGATTCACATTGTCATTATAATGACGAGAAATTTAATGAAGATAGAGAAGACATAATAAAACAAGATATGCAAAACGGAATTGCAAATGCGGTTGTAGCAGGATATAGTGTAGATTCTTCAATTAAAGCGGTTCGAATTGCAGAAGAATATAAACATCTATATGCAATTGTACGGAATATCTCCAAATGATGTGGAAGATATTGATTATGCTAAAATAGAAGAATTAGCTCAAAACGAAAAAGTTGTTGGAATAGGCGAAATTGGATTAGATTATTATTGGAATAAAGAAAACAAAGAATTACAAAAAGAAGTCTTTATAAAACAAATAGAAATAGCAAATAAGCTAAATTTGCCAATTATAATCCACACAAGAGAGGCTGTAATGGATACAATAGAGATTTTAAAACAATATCCAGTAAAACAAAAAGGAATATTTCATTGTTGTCCACTAAATGTAGAACTAATAAAAGAAGCGCTAAAACTTGGATTTTATATATCATTTTCAGGAAATGTAACATTTAAAAATTCAAAAAATGCAAATCTTTGTATAGAAACTGTACCGATAGACCGAATTTTAATAGAAACAGATAGCCCATATATGAGTCCAGAGCCATTTAGAGGAACGAGAAATACACCAACACATGTTAGATATGTAGCAGAAAAAATAGCCAATGTAAAGCAATTAGATGAAGAAGTAATAGCAAAGCAAACATTTGAAAATGCTTGTAGAATATTAAAAATAAGCAAATAAAATACCCTATTGAACATAGGGCATTTTTATTTGCTTATTTTATATTTCTTAATGCTTCAATTCTAGCTTCAACAGATGGATGTGTTGAAAACCAATCAGTTTTAGATTTTTTTCCATTTGCATCTTTTTTTAATGGATTTGCAATATACATATGAGCAGTAGAAGAATTTGCATTTTCCATTTGGTGTGTATCTGCATCTAATTTTTCAAGAGCTGAAATTAAACCTTGTGGATTTCTTGTAAATTCTACCGCAGTAGCATCTGCTAAGAATTCTCTTCTTCTAGAAACTGAAAGTTGAATTAGTTTAGAGAAAATTGGGGAAATCAGCAATAAAACTGCTCCAATTAGCATGACTATTGCATTTCCGCTTACTATCATTATCGCTATCTCTACCACCATAAAAAACTGCACGAGAACACATATCTGCAAGCATCAATACAAGTCCAACCATTACAGTAACAACTGCTGAAAGTCTTATATCATAATTCTTAATATGAGCCATTTCGTGAGCTATAACTCCTTCAAGTTCATAATAATTAAGTGTATCTAGCAATGCTGTTGTTACACATATTACCGCATGCTCTGGGTCTCTACCAGTTGCAAAAGCATTTGGTTGCATAGATTCTACAACATATAACTTTGGTTTAGTGGTTAAACCAGAAGAAGCCATAAGTGAATCTAAAATATTAACAATTTTTTGGTCTTCTTCGTGTGTTGCAGGTCTTGCCTTATTTAATGCTAGGACGATTTTATCAGAATTGTAATAAGATGCCCAAGCAGATATTATAGAAAATGCTAATGCAAAAACAATGGCATATGGTCCAAAATCAAAAGCATAAGCAATATAATATAAAATTAGTGTAAGAACTACTATAAATATTGATATTATAAAACCTGTTTTAATTTTATTATTTTTTACATCTTGTATCATAAATTTACCTCGATTTATTTATTAAAATCTACTTTTACATTTTTTCTTGCTTCATCACTTTCAGCTTTGAATAATTCTTCTGGTTTGAAGTTAAACATACTTGCAATAATATTTGTTGGAACTACTTCTAACTTTGTATTGTAAGCAGTTACACTATCATTATAGAATTGACGTGAAAATGAAATTTTATTTTCAGTAGCTCTTAATTCTTCTTGTAATTCAGAAAAGTTTTGGTTTGCTTTTAAATCTGGGTAGTTTTCTGAAACAGCCATAATTGTTTTTAATGCTCCTGATAATTCATTATCTAAGTTTGCTTTTTCTCCAACAGAAGAAGCATTTGCCCAAGAAGTTCTAAGTTCTGTAACTTTTGATAAAACTTCTTTCTCATGTGTCATATATCCTTTTACAGATTCAACTAAATTTGGAATTAAATCAAATCTTCTTTGTAATTGAACATCAATTTGACTCCATGCATTTCTTACCTTTTGTCTTGCAACTACTAATCCATTATATAGTGCAATAATTAGTACAACAAGTACTACAATAACTATAAGTGCTATCCACATATTAAATTACCTCCTAAATATAAATATAGCAGTATCATACCATATTTTATTTAAATATACAATAATTATGTGTCCTTTTTGCGAATTCTATGTTATAATTAAGTAATAAAAAATAAAAGAACAGAGGTGCTAATAAATATGGATAAAAGATTGATATTATATGCAAGTATAATTATAGTATGTATAGTAGCAATAGGAATAGGAGTATATGCGCAATTTTTCTATGAAAATGGAGATAATGATCAATTTATGATCGGTGGAAATACATCAACTAAAAAAGACGAAAATAGTGAAAAAGAGGAAGAAGCAAAAAATACATTTGACTCATTATTTACAAATTCACTAATATATACATCACAAGACTTCAACAATTCAGCAGTAAGAAAAGATAGCACCAAAGATTTAGTATATACAAATAATCAAATATCGAAAGTAGTTCAAGGAAAATATTCAATGAATATAAATGTACCAACAGTAAATATATCAAGCAAATATGCAGACGATATAAACAACAGTATAGAGCAAACATTTATAAAAAAAGCAACCGAAATAATAGTAAATGCCGAAAATAGCACACAATACACAATATACAACATAGACTATGCCTCATATGTAAGTGGTAACATATTATCATTAGTGATAAAAGCAACAATAAAAGAAGGAGTTAATCCTCAAAGAATAATGTATTTAGGCTATAACTATAATTTACAAACAAACTCAAATATAACACTTAGTGAATATATGACATACAAAAATATATCAGAATCAACACTTCAAAATAAAATAAACAAAGAAATAAAAGAAATAAGCCAAAAAACAAAAGACCTAAACAATGTAGGGTTCTCAGTCTACACAAGAGATCCAGAAAGCGACATCTACAAAATTGCCAACACTACCAACTACTTTCTAGGACCAGACAATTATATATATATAGTTTATGCATATGGCAATACAAATTATACAAGCGAAACAGATGTAATAGTATTTTAACAAAAAGGCAAATAACATTGCCTTTTTGTTATTGATATGCTATAATAAGACCATCCTTTTATGAGGAAATCCATGAAAGGAGGTAAGCATAATGGAAATCATTTTTATTATGTTAAAAGTATTGGCTATTATAATTGATATTTTAATTATTACAATAGAAATAATTAAATATCTCTATAAATAGCAAGCCCCCCGTAGTAGCCGCTACGGGGGTTTTTTGAAATCATTTATTATTATGTTTTGCTATAAAATTATTATAGCATCTACTTTATTATATGTCAATACTTTTGAAAATATTCTTTTACAAAAAGTCAACCAACAGACAAAAACAAATGCGTGGTACTTTTCCACGCATTGTAAAATAAAAAGGGGATGTTTTTATTTTCATATCAACAAGCTTCTGTTGATGTATATATAATACAATTCAATTATGTCTTAATTGTGAACTGTATGTGATAAATTAGAAAATTTAAGTTATGGTTGTTCTGATAATGTAAGTGAAACTTCCATTTCATTGCCTTCTCTAACTAATTTTAATGTTACAGTATCTCCAATTGAATGAGAATATTTAATATTGTTTAACTCATCCATTGTAGTAATTGTAGTTCCATCAATTGCTGTAATTACGTCACCAACTTTAATTCCTGCTTTTTGTGCAGAAGAAAAATCTTCCACTGATTGTACATATACTCCAACTGGTAAATTATAGTATTTAGATTTTGCTTCATCTACATTGATTCCACCAATTCCAATATAAGGACGTTTAACTTTACCATATTGAATTAACTGTTCACGAACATCTTTTGTGCTGTTAATAGGGATGGCAAAACCAATTCCCTCAACACCATCACCAGAAAGTTTTAATGTGTTAATTCCAATAACTTGACCATATGAGTTAACAAGTGCACCACCACTATTACCAGAATTTATAGCAGCATCAGTTTGAATAAGAGTAAACTTCTTACCATCTGAATCTGTTACTTCTCTATTTACTGCACTAACAGTTCCAAGAGTTACACTATTATCAAGACCAAGAGGGTTACCAATTGCCATTGCAAAAGAACCAACTTCTACTGAATCAGAGTTACCAAGTTCAGCAGCTGGTAGGCCTGTTTTATCAATTTTAATAACAGCTAAATCAGTAAGTGAATCTGTACCAACTATTGTAGCATCATATGCAGTAGAATCTCCATATAAATATACTTTTACAGAATTAGCTTTTGATACTTCATAATAAGAAGAATCAGAAGATGTATTAACAATGTGGTTATTAGTTAAAATATATCCATCTTCACTAATTATAACTCCTGAACCACTTGCTGTTGCAGTAGAAGATTGATTAAAGAATGAATTAACTGAATACTCAACTTTTATTCCAACAACAGAAGGCTGAACTTTCTTCGCAATTGCTGCTGTTGCTTCTGAATAACTTGTAAGAGATGTAAAAGCAACATTTTCTAAACTACCAGAACTAGACTGCAAAGTATTAGTAGAAGCAGATTGACTAGCACTAGTTTGTGCAACTTCGCTATTTTCTCCAATCAATTTTTGCTTAACAGAAGGAACACCAAAACATACTCCTAAAACAAGAGTAGTGCCAAGCACTCCTGAAACAAAAGGAAAAACTACATTTTTCCCAAAACCTGATTTTGGTTTTTTACCATAAAAATCACTATTAGACTTCTCAAAATCGTCCATAATAAAATCCTCCATTCCGGCTTAATTAAAAGCCACTAAATATTTATATTTGTAATATATGTTATCCTAAAACAACTTAATAATACAACTCATATGTGAATTATTTGTGAAAATAATATAAAATTTTTTTGACAAATATATATTTACAAAACCTAAATCTCTATATATAATATAATTGATAAATCAAAAAGAGATAAAAACCGAGGAAGGAGTGTATGATTTTTTTGGAAAATCATACAGTATTATATATGAAAATAAAGAATGAAAATGGAATAACTTTAATTTTGCTTGTGATAACTGTTGTGGTGTTGGCAATATTGGCAACTGTTACTGTACAGCAGTTTGGGGATATTTTGGACCAAGTTAATAAGGAAACTGTGAGTACAAACCTTTTGCTTGTACAAGCCAAGGCTAAGGTGATTAATGAAAAGGCTAGTTTTAATAAGGACGATAGTTTGTTAAGAGGTCAAAAATTGTCAGAGGTAACAGGAAATACGGAAATCGATAATTTGAAAAACAAAGGTGTGATATCTGAGACAGAGGAAAATTATAATAGCTATTATGTATGGGATAAATCTGTTGTAGACGAGCTTGATATTGGGCTTGAAAAAATGGAAAGTTCAGATTTCTTTATAGTAAATTATGCAACAGAAGAAGTTATATATCCAAAAGGATATAAGCATACAGATGGAAATACTTATTATAAATTAAGCCAAATATCTGAATTAGAATAGGAAGTAATATAAATGAAAGAAAAAGAAGCAATTAGATTGAATGAATTAAAAAAGTATGAAGATGATTTGCATAAAAAGGGATATAACTATATATGCGGAATAGATGAAGCCGGAAGAGGACCACTTGCTGGACCTGTTGTAGTCGCTGCTGCTATTATGCCACAAGGCTCATTTATTGAAGGAGTAAATGATTCAAAGAAAATATCGGAAAAAAAGAGAGAAATTATTTATGAACAAATAATAAAAGAAGCCATTGCATGGTCTGTTGCAATAATAGATCAAGAAGAAATTGACAGAATAAATATATTAAATGCAACAAAAAAAGGTGTTACAGAATGTATAAAAAAATTATCTGTTAAGCCTGAAATAATTGCAATAGATGCCTTAGAACACATAGATACTTGCGGAATACCATATGACCCAATTATAAAAGGAGATGCAAAAGTATATTCTATATCAGCTGCATCAATAATTGCAAAAGTAACAAGGGATAGAATGATGAGAGAATGGGATGAAGAGTATCCTGTATATGAATTTGGACAAAACAAAGGATATGGAACTGCAAAGCATATAGCTGCAATAAAACAATTTGGAATATGCAAATTGCATAGAAAAAGTTTTGTTAAACACTTTATAAACGAATAAAACAAAGGATGTGTTAAAATGGATATAAAAAACATTATATCTAAAAAAAGAGAAGACAAAGTAATTTCAAAAGACGAAATAGATTATTTTGTAAGAGAATATACAAATGGAAATATACCAGATTATCAAGCTGCGGCATTGATAATGGCAATTTGTATAAATGGAATGACAGAAGAAGAAATAAAAAACTTAACAATCGCAATGGCTGAATCTGGCGAAAAAATTGATTTAAGCGAAATTGGAGATGTAGTAGTAGACAAGCACAGTACAGGTGGAGTTGGAGATAAAATAACTATTATACTAATGCCAATAATTGCATCACTTGGAATACCAGTAGCAAAAATGTCAGGAAGAGGACTAGGCTTTACAGGTGGAACAGTAGATAAATTAGAATCCATACCAGGGTATAGAACAGAAGTGCCAGTAGATGAATTTATAGAAAATGTAAAAAATGTGGGAATAAGCCTAATTGGACAAACTGCCAATATTGCACCAGCAGATAAAAAAATCTATGCTCTTAGAGATGCCATAAATTGTACAAAAAGCATACCGCTTATAGCATCAAGCATAATGAGTAAAAAAATTGCATTAGGAGCAAATAAACTTGTTTTAGATATAACCGTAGGAAATGGTGCTTTTATGAAAACAAAACAAGAAGCTATAACTCTTGCTAAATGTATGAAAAGAATAGGGGAAATGTCTGGAATAGAAACAGTATGTGTTTTAACAAATATGGAAGAACCACTTGGACATAATGTAGGAAATACACTTGAAATTATAGAAGCCGTAGAAGCTTTAAAAAATAATATGCCAGATGATGTAAGAGAGGTAGTATACGAAATAGGAGCACAAATGATAAAACTTGCAGGAAGAGGAAATGATCTAAATGCAAATATTGTTCAAATAGAAGATGCATTGCAATCAGGAAGAGCCTACCAAAAATTTCTAGAACTAATATCAAACCAAGGTGGAGATATATCATTTATGCAAGAAATGACAAAACTAGGAAAAGCAAAATATGTTATACCAGTGCTAGCAGAAAAAGACGGAGTAGTGGAATCAATTAATGCTGAAATGGTTGGAAGCATTTCTGTGTATGTTGGAGCAGGAAGAATGAAAAAAGAAGACAAAATAGATAAACTAGCAGGAATTGTTCTAGTTAAAAAAAGTGGAGACACAGTAAAGGTAGGAGAACCACTTGCATATGTTCATACAAATGACGAAAACAAAGCAAAAGGTGCAGTAGAAAACCTAAAAACAGCATTTAATCTAACAAACAAAAATGTAAAAAGAAAAAAAGCTGTACTTGGAGTAATAAAATAAATTTATTTGCGAGAGATAATAAAAAAGTTTCATAGATTTTATAAAAAAATAGATTTAAGCTAAATTTTCAACTTAAATCTATTTTTTTGACTTTTTTATAACAAATCTTACGTTAACAAAAGCAAAATAAGAGCCATAAACAACATTTCGTCTTGAACGCCTTCTGAATACAAGAAAAACAAAAGACAAACAATTAAAATATCGTCAAAATGCAAAGTTATCCCCAATATATTAAAAACTTGTGAATTTTCTTTCGAATATTCTGGCTTAGAAGTAGTTTTATTCCTAGGCAATGGCGGAACAGAAGTTGATTTGCTAGGAGTGGATAAGCCCAAATTTGAACTATGTAATGTTTTTTTATCATGAGGAGGTAACTTAGGCGGTGGAACATAAAAAGAGTGGTATCTTCTATTAAATGGAAAACTCATAAAAGGCGGATAAAACATCATTTTTTAACATCACCACCAGAGGTAAAACCAAAAATATCAATAACTTTGCCTATATTAAATAATTGAATATATTGGTCTAATTTTTCTTTCCTAGTTTCCTTTAAATATGGCTTTAAAGCTAGCAAAAGTTTACTCCTTGGGTCATCTTTTGAATTCATTTTATCAAAAGCCGTTTTAAATTTTAAAATAGTATCAATATCTATATTTGGAGTACTAGAATTATTTCCTTCATTACTGCTTCCTTTATTTTCGTTACTCTGATTTCCACCAGAACTAAGCATTTGCATCATAGTGCTAATTGTTTCAGGAGAAATATTTGGACTGCCTGAATTTTCTCCTTTGTTATCAGAAGAATTATTTAGTGTAGACTTAAATTTTTCTATAATTTCAGACAAATCCTCGTTATTCATTCTGCATAGCCTCCTTACTTAAAATTTCTTTTTAAATTCGTTTATTATTGAATCCTTATCTTTTGAATTTAAAATAGCATTTGCTTTTTGAATGCCTGCTTCTAAATCTTTTTTGTCCATTTTAGAAAGCATAGCCATAATTTTTTCTATATCAGCGTTATTCATACACAAAACCTCCTAATTTAAGTTTATTATTCAATATAAAATCTATTACAAAAATGTTATCCACAACGAAACTCTAAAATTAGTATATTCAATTAAATAAAAAGTGTTACAAATCGCCAAAACATACTTACAAGCAAATTTCGACAAAAATTACAAATAACAGCCAAAAATGTAAATAAAACAACACGAAAATGTAATCAAACTGTAAAAAAATCGCCTCTAACTGAAAAGCCGTAAAAAGAAAGCAGAATTTATTGCCATATATGGAAATTGCTGATATTGACTATAAACTATAAAAATGCAAGAATATTAATATATATTTATATAAATAAAAAGCACAAAAGCGAAAGGGGCAGAAATGTTGAAACAAATAGTAAAAGACAATGCGAAAAGAATATTAACCAAATTTATGGCAAGTACGTTAATTGTTACATTAAGCTGTACAAATTTTTTAGTATGCGGAAATTATTTTGTATCATATGCAGCCGAAAATAACACAAATTTAGATAAGCAAACAGATGCAACACTTCATAAAAATGTTAAATTTGATGCATATTTTGAAGAAGAAAATAACCGAACACACTACAAAACAGCTGATTTGAACAATGAAGAAGTAGAATTTGTATTATCTACACATATTCAAAAAGAAGGTTACTTAAAAAATGCAACAATTGACCTAAAAAATGAGGAAAATAAAAACGACATAAACTTTACAGTAACAGATATAGAAGACGATAATGCCATAGTACAAAGTGCCTCTGAAAATCAATTAGTATTAAGACAAATCAATTCAGGAGATAAGATAGAATTCAAGGCAAAAATATCTGCTGTAAAAAATATAAGTATAGAAAGATTAAACCAAATAAGCCTAATCACGTTAAAAGGTTTATACATAGATGCAAAAGGAAAAGAAACACCAATAGAAAAAGAAATAAAAATAAACTTAGCTTGGACGGGAAAATATGAAGCACAAATAAAACAAAGCATAACAAAATACATTCCAATAGAACAAGCTGATGGAAACAAAGCTTTAATATCAATGCAAATTGAAACAGGATTAAAAGCACAAAATACAATGTTACCTATAAAAGAAACAAATTTGGAAATCAATGTTCCAATAATAAATGGGGAAAGACCAAAACAAGTAACAGTAAATGCAATATCAACAGAAGCAACAAATGGAGCTACATCAGAAAACATTGTATTTACAGAAGACAATTGGGAATACAGCGAATCAGATGCTAAAATAAAAATCAATATAAAAAATGAAGAAAACAAACTAGGAAAAAATACAGATATATATATTGTAAATTATATATACTCAGAAAATGTATATACTGCACTTGCAAAAGGAAACACAACAATAAATGCAAAATCAAATGTAAGTATAAAAACATATTCAGCAGATACATTTGAAGAATGTACAGCAGAAGCAAATGACCAAATTACCTTAACCCAAACAATTGGAAAATTGATATCAATGCAAGGAGAAAACATAACAGAAAGCATATCAAAAGGAAAATTCTATGCCAACATAAATAATCCACAAAGTGGAGATGGAACAGAGTTCGAATATAAATGGAATATAAATGTAGGATACAGCGAAGGATTGAATGGAATTGTTTTGAAAGATAAATCAGACAGAATGGTAGCGGAAAATAATATAATAGGAAATTTAGCAGGAAAGACAATATATAAAGAAGTAACATTTAATTCAAGCTCATTTGACGAATTACTTGGAGAAGACGGAAAAGTTTCAATATATAATGGAGAAGACAGACTATTAGCACTAATTGCAAAAGATTCAAGAACAGATACAAATGGAAATTACATAGCAGAATTTATGGAAGAAGTATCAAACATAAAAATAGTTACAAGCAAACCAATAAAAAATGGAAATTTAATAATAAGTGTAAAAAAAGAAATCAAAAGCGACTTAGGATTTACAAAATCACAAATAGACAATTTCCAAAAAATTGATGTATTATCAGAAATATATCAATTAGAAGAAAAAACAAATGCTGAAGTTTTAGTAGAGGAAAAAGAAGTTTCTATTCCACTAGAAGCAACAGTAACAAAATCTAAAATAAGCATAAACAGAGAAAAGCTATCTACATTAGTAAAAAATGAGGACGTAGAATTTACAATAGAACTAGGAAATGACAACGAAAATTCAGACTTATACGTAGACCCAATATTTGAAATAGAACTTCCAAAAGAAATTGAAAATGTGGAAGTGCTAGAATCCAAAATACTATTTGATGAAGAATTGCTAATTGACAAAGTAGAATTTATACAAAAAGACGGGATGCCAGTATTAAGAATAATGCTAAATGGTGTACAAACCAAATACAGCAATGGTGTTGTAGCCAATGGAACAAACATTGTGCTAAAAACAAATATAACAGTAAACCAATTATCGCCTAGCAAACAAACAGAAGTAAAAATGTATTACTACAACTCAAACACAGTAAACTATGACAATGGAGTACAAACAGACAAAGGCCTTGGAGGACTTGCAACAACCAACATAGAACTTGTAGCACCAACAGGAATGATAACAATAAACGGAATGCAAAACTATGACGGGAATGGTAACACAATAATGACACTAAACCAAGGCGATGTACTAGAACAAGTAGAAACATACAGACCAGCAAGAATAATAAAAATGAACATAAGTGCAATAAACAATACAGGAAATACATGTAGTGATGTTGTAATTCTAGGAAGAGTACCATTTGCTGGAAACACAGACCTAGAAACAAAAGAAGACTTAGGAACAACATTAGATACATATTTAAGAGGATATATAAAAGCGGAAAACCTAGAAGGAGACGGACTAAAAATCTACTACTCAGAAAACGGAGAAGCAACAAGTGCAATAGGAGATACAGAAAATGCCTGGACACTAGAACCAACAGATTTAAGCAAAGTAAAATCATATATGATAGTATTAAATGGCTACGAAATGAACCAAGGGGAGCAAATAAACTTCTCATATGATTTTGAGTTCCCTGCTAATATTGGATATAACCAAACAATAAATGCTAATTACGGAATATACTATATAAATAATACCCAAGTAGCTTCTGTAAGTGCATTTGCAAAATCAAATAAAGTAGGAATAACAACAGGTAGAGGACCGGAATTAAAAATATTGCAAACTGTTGAAGGAACAAAAGAAGATGGAACAGTTGAAGCATATAAAGTTTTGAAATTTACAATTAGTGTAAATAATACAGGAACAGAAACTGCACAAAATGTTACAATTAAAAATGAAATTCCAAAATGGACATGTCTAGTAAGACCAGTAGATTTAGAAAAGCAAGTTAATGAAACAAATATAGAAATATATGCTAATTTGAATAATGATGCAGAAATAAAAGAAGAATGGAATGTAATAAATGATTCTATTGGAGGCTTTGATAATCCACCAGTAGTAAAATGGGACATACCAGAAATAAAACCGGGAGAAATAGTACAAAAAGATATATATGTGTTAACCATGAATTCACCAGACATTTATTCATACTACAAAGACTATCCTGGATTTACAATAGGCGATGACGGAAAATACTATATAAAAACTAGTGTATATAATGCCGATACAGATACAACATATGAAACACAAAATGAAATTACATCTGTTCCACAAATAGATGTACAAAGTGTAACACTAGTAGATGCGGACAATATTACTGCAACATTACAAGCTTCATCAGAAGAAACCCCAGTAGAAGATACAGATAGAAGAGTAGTAGAAAATGTAACAACTTCATTATCTGGGAAAGCAATGGAAAATGAACAAATTACATTCTTAATATTGCTTGAAAATCCAGGAAACTTAAATAGTATAAGAGTAGAGAAGAAATTACCAGATATATTTTCTTATGTTAAAGCTGAGCTAACTTTAACTGACGCAGAAACAGGAGAAATGACTACGATTAGTGGAAATTATGATGAAGAAACTAGAACCGTAACATTACAAAAAGATGGATTAGATGAAAATGTAAAAATGGGTGGACTAATTGAGGTAAAAGTAAATAAGTTAAATGATCAAGAATATAGTAGAGAAATACATACAAATGTAAAAGTATGGTATGATGCCGATATCGAAAAAGAAAGTGATGATATAATATTAAATATAGTAAAACCCCAATATACAGTAAAACAACAAATTGATAATTCTAGTAGCATAATAAATACAGGTGATGTTATTGAATATGCAATTGTTATAGAGAATACAAGTGATGTACCTATTACTAATATGAAAATGACAACATATGTTCCAGAAGCATTTTTTATAGATAAAGTTACAGTAACTCAATATGGTTCAACAATAACAACATATTCAAAAGAAAGCGAGCAAAATATAGAAGAGGATATAAGTTTACCAGAGGGTGAAAATATAATTATAAAAATGAAATTTAAGGTACTATCAGTAAAAGAAGATACAAAAACCACATTATATACATTAGTGTATGGAGAAGGTATAGATTCAACAATGACTGATATGATTACACAAACTATTGAACAAGATGCAAAATATGCGAACAATGGAGACAATAATAATGGATCTAATAATGGAAACAATGGAGGAAATAATAACGGAAATTCAGGAACCCCAGAAAAAACTTATAAAATTTCTGGAATGGTATGGGAAGATAAGAACGAAAATGGACAAAAAGATGACAACGAGAAAAATCTAGAAGGAATAGTTGTAAATATCATTGATGCAACAACTGGAAATAAAATATTAGATACAAGTTCTCAACCAATACAAGCAGTAACTAACAGTGAAGGGAAATATCTATTAACAAATGTTAAATCAGGAAAATATATGTTAATGTTTCAGTATGATAATAAAACATATACTACTACAAGTTATCAAAAATTAAATGTATCTGAAATATATAATTCAAATGCCATAGAAAAAGAAATAACTGTGGATGGAGAAAAGATGACTGTTGGAGTAACAGATGTAATAGATGTAAATTCTACAAAAATAAATATAAATTTAGGATTAGTAAATAAAGCAAAATTTGATCTGAAACTAGACAAATATATAACCAACATAACAGTTCAAAATGGAAAAGGGGTAAAAACATATAATTTTGACAATTCTACATTAGCAAAAGTAGAAATTCCAGCAAGTCAAGTAGCAAAATCTACAATTGTATTAGAATACAAAATAGTAATAACAAACGAAGGAAATGTAGCTGGATATGCAAAAAATATAGTTGATTATAAACCAAAAGATACAACATTTAATTCATCACTAAATAAAAATTGGTATGCAGGTAATGATGGTAACTTATATACAACAGAATTAGAGAATACACTTATAAATCCAGGAGAAACAAAAGAAGTTAAATTGATTTTAACAAAACAGATGACTGAAAGTAATACTGGAATGGTAAATAATATTGCAGAAATAAATAGTAGTTACAACGAACAAGGAATAGATGATAGAGATTCAGCAGCTGGAAACAAAGCACAAGGTGAAGATGACATGGGAAATGCAGATGCAATTATCACAGTAAAAACTGGTGGAACAGTAATGTATACATTACTTGGAATTATAATTTTAGCAATATTATCAATAGGAATTTATGTAATAAAATCAAAAATTTTAAAAAGTAAGGAGGTGTACAGATGAAAAAAAGTAGCATAATAAAAATAACGTTATTAAATATATTAGTATTATTAGTATTTATGGGAAATACTTTTGCTGCGACTATTATAACAAGTGAAAGATCAACTGATGATGATGAATATGACCAAAAAATAGAAATAGATGAAAATAATGAAGAAGCAGAAAAATTTGCAAATAGTTATGATGAATCATCTGATAAAAGCGAAGAACAGCAAAAGGAAGAAGCATATACTTTAAAAAAGAAAATTGAAACAGAACTAAAAAATCAATTGGATGATATGGCAAGTTCAGCAAAAGCGGAAATATACAGTGTAATATATGATAAAGAAGATGATATAAGTAGTCAAATAAAAGAAATTTGGCTTCAAAATGCAAAAAAAGAAATATCAGATGAAAACTTAAATAAAATATTAACAAGATTTGAAGATACGTTAATTGAATATGAAGAAAAAAAGATAGATAATTGGTTTAATACATATTATACTAATAATAAAGATCAAATTATAAAAAAAGTGCAATTATATATAGATGAAGATGAAGTTAAAATAGATTCCGCAGTTGCAATTGTTGTATATACAGCAACAGATTCTATAAATACAGAAGTAAATAAAATTAGTACAAATATATTAGAAAAAATACCAGAAAAAATAAAAACAATATTAAATAGATATGTACGAGTAACAACTTGGGAAGAAAGGGCCGTAGAAGCTATTCTTGTGGAAGTAGATGTTGATATAAAAAACAGTTTAGAGGAAAGTTTTAAGACAAATTTTAGCTGGGAAAATGATAAATTGTTGGAAGCTTTTGAACAAATAGCCGTTGTTTCAACAGATATGTCTAATGATTTTACAAATAAAACATTAGATAGTATAAAAAACGAATATGCAAATAAATTAGGTTTAAATCCATGGGATTATGATTTCAAAACATTATTTATAAAATATGGATTAAGTCTATTTGAGGATAAATTGAATGATAGTTGGAAAGAACTAAATAATCTTGTAATGGATAAGATATTATCAGTAGGCGAAAAAGAAATATATAATAACAATTATATAAAGATATTTACTGAAAAGAAAAAGACGGCTAATAACAATTATGAATTATCAATAAAAGTAGCACAACAAGAACAGGATGAAATAAAAAGACAAGAGGCTATACAAAGAGCAAAGAATAAATTAACAGAAGATTTAAAAAATGCAGAAAGAGAAGCGGATGAAGAAGCAAGAAATCAGTTAAGCAGTGAAGCCATAAAAGAATACAATGAAACAATGACAAAATTAAGAGAAGAAATGAAACAAGATGCTGTTACTGAACTAGAAAAACAAGCACAAGAATTGCCTAACGAAATAAAAAAAGGAGCAGGAGACATTTTTGATCAATTAACACAAGAGTCAATATTATTAAAAAAGGAAAATACAGAAATAGACAACAAATATGATAAACTTGACCAAGATATAGAAGTAAAATATGGTAAGAGATTATCAGACGAAAAAATAGCAGAGAGAGATAATAAACTAAATGAAATACAAAAAAATTGGGAAACAAGAGCAGAAGAAATAGACAAAAAATATCCTACAAAGTTAACACAGGAACAGAAAAATCAAAAACAAAATGAAATTGATGTTGCAAAAGCCCAAAAAGAAGCAAGAGATGCAGTAACCAGAGAAAAATATGGACAAGAATTAACACCAACACAGAAAGAAGAATTGAAACAGAAATTAGATACAGCAGAGGCGAATTACAATAGTAGAACAGACGAAATAAATAAAAAATTTGATAAAGAAAATTTAACAGATGCAGAGAAAAAAGAATGGGATCAAGAACTAAAACAAGCAAAGCAGGATTGGAAAAGCAATCAAGAAAAAATCAATGAAGAATTTGAACCAAAACAATTAACACCAGAAGAAAAAGCACAAATGAAAAAAGAACTTAGCGATAATCAAGATATATATCAAAATGACCGAGATAATATAAACACCAAATATGATGAAATGACAACATTAACACCGGAAGAAAAAGCTGAGAGAGAAAGACTAATAAAAGAAAATGATCAAAACAAGAAAGAACAAAATGAAGCAGTTAAAGAAGAATATACATTGCCAGAACAAACGGAAGAACAAAAGGCACAAATGAAAGCTGAAAAAGAAGAAAACAGCAAAAAAAGAAAACAAGAGAAGGAAGAAGCGAAGAAAAAAAGACAAGAAAACAAAAAAAAGAGACAAGAAGAAATTAATAAAGAGTGGACAAACGTAAAACAGGAAAGACAAGATTTTAACTCTTGGCGTGATAATACTTATAAGCCTCAAATTGCAGAGATAGATCAACAATTGAAAAATAAAGACTTAACGCCTGAGCAAAGACAAGAGCTTATAGATAAAAAATCAAAGTTAGAAACTGAATTTAAAGAAAGGAAAAAAAGCTTAGAAAAGAAAGAAGATGCAATAAGAGAAAAAGAAAAATCTTTGCTTTCAGATGAGGAAAAAAAGGCTATGGAGGCCACTGCAACACTTGTAGGAGAATTAGTAGGAACATATGCTAATCAACTATTAAGTCAATTAACAGGAAAATTAACAGAATGGGCAGAAAAGTTGGGAACAATTGGATCAGCAGTAATAAAGTCTATTGTAAGTCAAATTCAAAACTGGGCAGTTAGTCAAATTGTAAATAATATAAAACAATGTATATATGGAGCATTTGGTGTTACACCAAAGTATGGATTTAGTGCAATAAAAATAAATTGGACACAAATAGGACAACAAGTATTATGGGCTTGGGCAATGTCAAATGAGAAGTTAGCACAGATTTTGAGTGGCTTTGGTGGATTACCTTTAAAAGGTGATTTGACTTATGAAGCAGCAGCAGAAATCAATTATTTATTTATTGCAAGATCTGGTATAACACTTATTCCAAATTTGGAATTTGTATATGCAAAAAAGAGGGCAACTAAATATGCAAATCAGTATAAAGATATGGGAGATTCTGGAATAGATGGAAGAGATATATTTGGAGTAAAAGAAAAGAAAGGATATATGCCATTGCAATTTTTACCACAAGGAAGTGCAACTTTTGCAACTACGTTGTTACCATATCCAGTACTAATAGATAAATGGGATGAACCCGCAGTGGGACACTTTGAAGATACTAGCTGGGTACCACTTCCACCAATTGTATGGGGAGGATTTGTAGGCTTTAATGTATCAGCAGGAGCTATTTATCCTCAATTTCAAATTTATAATGCACCACTAATTGGACCTTTTTGGGATTCTGCTTATGTAGCTTGTGAGTTTGGTTCGGCTAGCGGAAATGATTCTTATGTACAAAGAGCATTTTCGGCAACTTCACTAAGTACTTTAATTGGCGCTATACCATTTGAACAAAGTAAATATAGTGCTGCACTTGTAAAAGAAGCTAAAAAATATGCTAGTTTTTCTCAACAAGTATTAAAATCTTTGGGATACTCAAATTCATTAAAAGACTTAACAAATCAAGAAGAATTAAAAGTAAGGTATATTGCTGATTCGGACTGGTTTGTTGTAGGACCTTTTAAAGTTGATTATATAAAGAGTAGAGTTGAAACAGAATTTAGAGAAACAGATATTGGCGTAATGTCAGATATGAAAATTTACTATACAGATACTGAAACAGGACAAGAAAAGGAAATTCCAAGAGAAGCATGGCAACTAATGTTTTCAGAAAATGGAGAAGCAGATTTAGACTTTTCATCGGATAGATATGCAGAAAGTTATGTTTATCCATATCCAAAAGAAGAGTTTTATATAGTTTTAGATAAAAATTATAATGCGGATATAACTAATATATCAAAGATCAAAATGAAATTTAAAGAGATGCAAGTTGTTTTAGCTGGAATGTATGCAAGTTTGTTATATATACCGATTGGAAGTTATGGATGGATGACTATAAGTTGGACTGCGATTACAAGATGGATAGATAGGGCCCCAATAGGTTGGGTTGTAAATCCTTTATCAATGTTTTCTGTAACATATGCAAAAAGATACTATATGAATCATACAATGGAAATTAGCTTAAATAAAAAAGTGTCTTCAAATCCAGCATATGAAACATCAGAGTATACAACATCTGCAACTGTTAAAACAGAAGGAATTGACTCAAATGAAGTTTTATATGGTGATGAAATAAACAGTTCACTATATAATTCAATTTCAAAATTAGTAACAAATTATAGTAAAGACAACATGGACAAATACAACACATCAGGAGCTACATTTACTGAAAGTGTTGGAAAAATATCAGGAATTTATACTAGTGCAGATGGAGATACAGAATATATAAAAGCTATAAATGCAATATTGAAGTCTATATCAGAAAATGATGCAACCAAATCATTATCAATATTATCTAGACTTACATCATCAGCAGATGATGACTTCCAAAAAGTTGCAACTATAACTAAATATGTATCAGAAAAGCCAAAAGTAAGAGAACTTGCAACTATAATGGATAGTGGAGTTGATATATACAAAAATACAAAAGATGATGTTGGAATGGAAATATTAGAATTGCTAAATGAAGTAGAAATTCTATATGATTATGATGATTATTCTAAAATAATGGATAGCATAAATGAAAACATCAATCTTAGTGAAGATAAAACAGCAATATTTGCATTACTAGCACAAATGAATAATGAGGAACTAACAAATGAAAAAATAGATAGTTACTTACAAACTCAATTTGCGGATTTGGATCAAGACAAACGTAGTTTAATATCTAGTGTAGTAAAAAGTGAAGTTAGTGTATTAAACAATACCGGAGATTTGGGAAAAATCATAACAAACATAATTGAAAAAGCTTATGGAGTATATGAAAGCAAAGTAACAATGTCAGATTTAATTTCAACAATTGTAGATAGTTCAGGAGATAAAGATTTACAAAATGAATATAGAACATTTACAAATTTAGTACAAATAAACAAAGTAGTAAATCAAATCAATGAAGACAGCACTTTAAGTTCAGAAGAAAAATATAAATATATACAAGAAGAACAAATAAAAACATTTAAAGCAACAAGTGAATCTGCAAAAGAGTTAGAAAAAGGAAATACAAAAGCAGATGCAATAGAAAAAGCTTATGGAGAAACAAGTAATATAGAAAGACAAGTGTTCAGTAAATTCCAAAATGTTGTAAAAGATTTGAAACAGGATGAAATTGAAAACTTAATTAAGAGCTTATCTAAATCAAAAGATATTAACAATACATTAGATATTATTAACGCAGAGGTAACAAGAAATAACTTAAAACAAGATAATGAAAAAGCTCAAACATTTATTGATATATCAGCAGGAAATAGCTCATTAAGCGATAGAACAGCATATGCTCAATATGATCCAAATTACAATATTACAAAAGTAGAAAGACCAGATGATGTTTACTATATGGATGATAATGCAACTGGTTTAACAATGACAATTGCTGGTGTTGTATGGAAAGATGGACATTCTGGATTACAAACAGATTATGACGGAGTTAGAATGGCAAATTCAAGTGGAAATATTGAAGCCGGAGTTGAAGGTGTAAAAGTAACTCTTATAAATGTAAAAACTAACAGTGTTGGTAGAATGAAAGTAAATGGAAAGTGGACAGAAGCGGTTACTTATACAGATGAAGGCGGATACTACCACTTAGAAAAAGTTGAGTCAAGCCAATATTATGTACAATTTACATATGATGGTCAAAAATATATGGCTACAACAAGTTTATCTAGTGGAGATAAACGACTTACAGTTGCTAATTACAAACAATATCCAGACTTAGAAGTATTTAACGATAACTCAAAAGCAGCCGAAAACGAAGCAGAAAGAATTGCATTTAATGATAAATTCTATAACATACAACAAAATATGGCATATTCAAAAGATGGACAACCACTTACAGTTAATGGACAAACAGTAAGCCTTGAATATGAAGAAAAAGACGGAACTTCAAGCCTTGTAACATTAGATAGTGCAGGACATGTATTACCACAATTTGCAATGACAGCTTCTACAAAAGAGTTAGGAATAATGTATCCGGTAGATAAAATGGTAACATTAGATGATGAAACAACAGAAACATTAACTAGCCAATATTTAAATTCAGGATTAGTATATGGTAAATATCAGAAAACAGGCGAATACATGTATCACGTAAACCTAGGCTTAGTTGAAAGAAGCAAGCTTGATTTGGCAACTACACAAGATGTTTATGATGTAACTACAACTGTAAACGAAAAACAAGAAAATTATTCATATAACCAAAGAGGAGATTTAGCAATATATGATGCTAAACTAAAAAATACAGATGCGTACAAAGATATAACATACACAAGAGAATTGTATAATGCAGATTATCAATTAAGATTAGAAGATTATTCTACAAATTCACTAAATAAACTTGACAGAAATGGAAATGATAAATCTTCTGAAATTGAGAAAATAAAAGAAGTAAAAACACAAGAATATGCAAATGGAGGATTAGAACAAAGAGTTTTTGTAACATACAAAATAACATTGAAAAATCAATCTATTTTGCAAGGAGCAACAATAAACGAAATTACAGATTACTTTGACTCAACTTATAAGCTAGTACAAGAAGATACTTACCAAAATATACAAAATGCAGAAGGAATTGCTGAAAGTAAGTTAGTTGCAAAACAGTCATATTTCATAGTTCAGTCTGATAATAGTGCTACTGAGTATAAATTAACTTGGGAAGAAACTGGAATGGTAAATGGCTTGAAATCTATGCATACAGTTCAAACAAGTGGAATTGGACTTGAAGATGTAATTTTAAGAGCACAAGACGAAATTTATGTATTTGTAACATTTGAAGTTGAAAAAGATGCAAATAGAGCAATTCAATTAGGTAAAAAGCAAAATATTGTGGAAATATCAAGCTATACATCAATTGAAGTTGGAGCAAACAACAAAGAACACTCAATTGGCTTAATAGATAAAGATTCTGCACCAGACAATATTACAGTAGGACAAAGCAACACATATGAAGACGATACAGATGCAGCACCAGTAATAGAATTAAAACTATACAGCACAGATTTAAGAAATGTAAATGGTTATGTATGGAATGATGATAGAACTGTTAAGTTATCCACAGGACAAATAGTTGGAAATGGCGTAAGGGAAGAAAAAGAAGAACTAATAAACGGCATTAGAGTACAATTAGTGGAAAAAGTAACAGACCACAACACAGGCGCAGAGTACGAATATGTGTGGAAAGAAATGTACACAGGAGAAGATAATTATAAACACATAGGAAGTAGTGGAAGAGTAACCAACACAGAGAGAGGTCAAACGATTAGTACAGGAAGTGTCATTTCTGATACTAATTTAGGAGCTGTGCAAAAAGGTGAATACAAGTTCCACGACTACATTGCAGGTAACTTTATAGTAAGATTTATATATGGAGATACTTACAAAACATATCTAGCAAAGGATAGTGAAAATACAGAAGGACAAGGACTAAACGAAACTTCATATAATGGAGAAGATTATAAATCAACTGCATATCTAAAAGGAAATAATCTATATGCAAAATGGTATGATTTAAGCGGATTTGATAAAGAAGATAAGCTATATTCAGATGCAAAGGACGATACTACAAGAAGAAATAAAGTAATTGAATATACATCTACTTTACAAAACGATAAAGCCGAAATATTGGCATCATTTGATAATAGAAAAGACAAATATTACTACAATACAAAATTACATCAATCTTTAAGAGATAATACATGGATGTTTGCAGATACTGCTAAAATCAATGTAAATGTAGAATATAACACAACAAAATCAAATGGATTGTCAGACAAAACATATAAGATTAAAAACATTGACTTTGGTCTAGAAAAGAGACCAGAAACAAAAATAGAATTAACAAAAGAAATAACAGATATTACAATAAAATTAGCAAGTGGAGATACTATAATAAACACAGCAGCAGGTATGAGCCAAAACGTTAACTGGACAGCTAATAAGAAAAATGCTATAAAGGGAAATAACTATAAACGTGATAATTTAAGATATGAATATAGACAAGGTAGAATTCACATTTATATGGATGAAGAAGTAATGCAAGGTGCATCAATACAAATCACATACAAGATAACAGTTACAAACAATAGTGAAATCGATTACACTGGAAAAGATGGTAACTTAGGATATACCTACTTTACAGGTCAAGTTTCTTCATCAGACAAAATAGTAACAACAACTGTTAATAAAATTATAGACTATGTGGATAACAGCTTAACATTTAGAAAAACAGATAGTCCAGATTGGAGTTTAATTGAAACCATGAGAGAATTTACAACAACTTCAACTGGTGCACAAGTGGAAACAAAGAAAATGGACTATGGTGAATTCATTGAAAAAATGATGGCTCAATATGGAGAAAACTATGTAGCTAAGAATTTAACAAGATTTGAAGCAATGTTTAAGGTATATCAGCAAACTGGACAAATTCAGGATTTTGGTACAAATCTTCCATTCAATGGAATAAACCAAAACAAGAATAATACATCAGATAATCCAGCTGCAAGTGTTCTAAGCAATTATAATGTAATTCAAAATATGAAAGACAGAAAAAATAGTATAGGATACTTAAATGAGGATATATCACTTGTTAAAACAAAATCTGCTAAAACAACACAAGAACCTATAACACAAGTAATAGTAACAAAAGCACTAGAAAATAAAGCATTAAAGCCAGGAGAGAGTGCTAGCGTAGAATTAAAACTTTCAAAAACATTATCACCAGAAGATGAAGACGATACATTAAATTATGGCAATATGGCAGAAATATTACAATACTCAAATACAGTAGGTAGAAGAGATATGGATGCAATACCAGGAAACCAAGAACCAGACGAAGATCCATATGAATATGATACAGACTATACAGAAAGAGTATTGATAACACCACCAACTGGTGCAAATAGAGCATACTATTTTGTACTTGGAACAGTAGTATTAGTAATACTTGCAGGAGGAATTATACTAATTAAGAAAAAGGTTATAGATAAAAAATAACAAAAGATAATAAAATGACTTCTGGGGAGAAATCCCTAGAAAGTCATATATATGTATATTTTGAATGAAAAATATACATATATATGACTTAAAAGACTACAAATACACAATTTTTTTACAGAAAACACAAAAAAATCACAAAAAATATTGAAAAAGTTGACATAAGAATGTATAATAGAGAATAGAGTTAAAATAGCCATAATTCTTTTATTGGGAGGAATAAAAAATGCAAAAAAATGTAAAAAAAGTATCATTGCTTGAAAAATTTATTATATCTATATTGATAATAAGTTTAACAATGACAAATTTTTTTGTTGTAGGAGAAAGTTTAGTATCATATGCAAAAGATTTTGTACTTGATAGTCAAACAGAAGCAACATTAAATAAAAATGTTAAATTTGATACATATTTTAAATCAGATAATGGTAATACTCATTATCTTGTTTGTGATGTTAATGAACAAAATTCAGATATGGTATTAAATTTAAGTGTTGATTCAGGATATTTAAAAAATGCCAAAATCGAATTACAAAATCCTAACTATGTTGTAAGAAATGTAGTAGATAATTCAGAAAAAGTTCAAGATGCAACAAATACTACAATTTCTTTAAAACAAATAAATGCAGGAGAGCAATTAAGTGTTGGATTAGTAATTGAAAGCAACATAGCAGATAATGTAAAACTAGAAGATGTAAGCAAAGATAGTAAAGTAGTTTTAAAAGCAATATATGTAGACGAAAAAGGAAAAGAAATTGAACTTGAAAAAGAAGTTACCTTAAATATTTCTTGGACAGGTAATTATGAAACTGAAACAAATAGTGAACTTGTAAAATACACAAATTTTGTACAGAACGGAGAAGAAAAAGTTTTAGTACAAGTATTAGCAAAAGCAAATGTAAAATTTGATGGAAAGAAATTACCAGTAAAAGAAAATAATATAGAAGTAACAGTTCCAAGTCTAGCAGGAGCAAATCCAGAGAAAGTTATAGTTTCAGCTAAAAACACAATGGAAACAAATGGAAAAGGAGAAGATACAGCTACTATACCAGAAGAAAATATAACAATAGAAAATGGAATTGCTAAAATTAAAATAGAGAATAAAGAAGAAAACGGAAATGTTTGGGCTGGAAGTGGAGAAGACGAAATTGTATTAACATATATTTACAATAAAAAAGATATGTTAACATCAGAAATGACAATAGAAGAAAAAGTAAGTTCAGAAATATCAATGTACAATGGAAACAATGTTTCAATTGCAAAAGGAGAAAATGCAAATATATTTAACTTAGCAGAAACAAAAGGAAATGTTATTTCATTAGAAACAATTTCTGCAAATTCAGAAATTAGCAAAGGACAAATGTATGCAAATGCAATTTCTGATAATAAACAATATAAAACAGAATTCAATACAAAATCAATTGTAGAAATTGCATATAAAGATTTAGCATCTGAATTAAAAATAGTAGATGCTGGTACATATTTTAAAGATGCAAATAACAACAAATACACAATTAGTAATGTATATTACAAAAATATAAGCATAAGCAAAGCTAATTTTGAAAAAATCCTAGGAACAGATGGAGAAATTAAAATATTAAATGAAAACGGAAATATTATTTCTGTAATAAATAGTACATCAACTGTTAATCAAGATGGAAATTATACATTTGATTTTGCTAGTAATTATACTAATGTAATAATTGAAACAACAAAACCAATAGCAGAAGGAAATTTATGTATCAATTCTGAAAAAGTAATTGATGGAAGCCTAGAATATTCAAAAGCTATGATTGAAAGATTTGCTAGTATAGATAATGATGTTAGATTACAAGAAAAAATAAATAACGAATTTGCAAATGTAGACAACCAAAACATAGAAATAGCACTTACAGAAACAAATACAAATGCAAATATTACATTAAATAAAACTACATTATCTACAATAGTAAATAATGAAGATGTTGAATTAAAGATTGAATTAGACAATAGCAGAGAAGATTCAGATATGTATGTAAACGGAACTTTTAAAGTAGAATTCCCAAAATACATTGAAGATGTTAATATTAAAAATTATAACATATTATATGCAGAAGGATTAAATATAAAAAATATAAACAAACAAGAAGAAAATGGGCAAATTGTACTATACATCACATTAGAAGGAACAGAGCAAGGATTTAGTACAGGAACTGTAACAAATGGAACAAACATTATTTTAGGAATGGACATAAAAACAGAATTATTAACCCCATCTTCAAAGGATTTAATAAAAATGTATTATGTACAAGATAATGCAATATCATACAAAACACAGGTAGAACAATTAGGATATGCAGAAACAGAAATCAATTTTGCCGCACCAACAGGAATGCTTGCAGTAAATAAAATTTCTGGATATGACGAAACAGGAAAGAGTATAATTTCTGTAAATCAAGGAACTCTTGTAGATAAAATTAAAATGGATTCAGATTCTAAAAATGCAAAAATGGATTTAATGTTAATAAACAATACAGGAAGCACTTGTGATGATGTAAAAGTATTAGGAAGAATTCCTTTTGAAGGAAACAAAAAAATAGGAACAGATGAAGAACTACAAACAACGGTAAATACAACAATGATACAAGGAATTAACATTGATTCAGAAATCGCACAAAATGCAAAAATCTATTATTCAGAAAATGGAGAAGCAACAGACGATTTAAACAATAGTGCAAATATGTGGCAAGAAACAGTAGAAGATTTTAGCAAAATAAAATCATATATGATAGTATTTGAAAATTACAAATTAGAACAAGGGCAAACAATTAATATGTCTTACAATTTTATAGTACCAGAAATGATAGACCTAAACAATTCTTTATATGGTACATTTGGAGCAAACTACGAAAAAAATTCTGAAATAGGAACAACACAAGAACAATCAGTAGCTGATGTAGTAGGATTAACAACAGGAACAGGACCTAAAATGAACATAAGCCAAACAGTATCAGTTGGAGAAAATGGAGTTATTCAAGAAGGTCAAATTGTAAAATATACTTTCTCAATAAAGAATGAAGGAAATACAGATATAGAAAATTTGAAAGTAAAAAATTTATTACCAGATTATTCTACATATGGGGAGTATAAAGAACCAGAAGGTATGGGACCAGAAGAAAATACATTTGTTGCATTAGAAACATTAAAGGATGGAGAAACAGGAAAACAATATGTTGAATTTGACATAGGAACAGTAAAACCAGAAGAAACAGTAACAAAAGAAATTCTTGTTAAATTTGCTGAATTACCAACAATTTCTTCATACTATGCTGACAATGAAAACTTCTTCTATGACGAAGAAAGCCAAAAATATTTTATAGTAACAAAAAATGAAGATGGAACATATACAGAACAAGAAATAACAAGTTTGCCTGAAATTACAGTAAATAATATACTAAAAATAACTGCTACTGATTTAGAACTAAAAACAGCTGAAGGACAATCTAATAAAATAGAAAAAACAACAATTCAATTAAGCGAAAAATCAAGTAAAGCAGAAACAAAACCACTAAAAGAAAACGAAGAAGTAACATATACTATATTGGTAAATAATACAACAGATAAAGATATAAATAATGTAATTGTAGAAAAAATAATACCAGAAGGATTAAAATATTCAAAAATTTATATTGAGGTATATAATGAAGAAAAAGAAGAATTTGAAATAGGGACAGAAGGAACATATGATTCTACATCAAGAAAAGCAAGCTTAACAATTCCTGCACTTGCCGCTGGCAGTGAAGAAACAGTGATTGTAAAAGCTACAACCGAAAAACTAAAAGATAATGAATATAGTAAAACAATAACTTCAAGTTCAACTGTGTATGAACAAGGAAGTTCTAGCAAATTTGTAACAACAGAGGTGAAAAATATAGTAGCAAAACCTAAGTTGACTGTTAATCTAACAGATAATGCTAATGGAGAGTATGTAACAGAAGGCGATTTAGTAATATTTAAATTAGAAATAAAAAATGAAGGAGTTATAGATTCTGGCGATATTTCTATTATTGACGAACTTAACGAATATTTCACACCATCATCAATTTCTTACTATGTAAATAATGGTGAGAAATCTAGTATGGCTGTTAAGGATAATCATATATTGCTAGAAAAATCAATTAAAGCAGGAGAAACCTTAACTGTTGAGTTGACTGTTAAAGCAGGAGAAATACCAAATGATTTAAAAGAACTTACAGTAGAAAATGAATTTATATTATTAGGAGATAATATAGAAAAAATAACATCAAATAAAATAACAAAAACAATAGAACAATCAACAGAACCAAACAAACCAGACAATGGTGGCAACTCAGGAGGCAATAATTCAGGAGATAACAAGCCAGAAGAAATAAAAACATACAAAATTAAAGGTACTGCTTGGTTAGATTCAAATAATAATGGACAGAGAGAGTCAAACGAAAAATTATTTGGAGATATTAGAGTAACATTGATAAATGCAAAAACAGGAGATATAATCCTAGATAGAACAACCGGCAAAGCAAAAGAAACAACAACATCAAGTGAAGGAAAATACGAATTCGATAATTTACGTCAAGGAGAATACATTGTTGTATTCTACATAGATAACACAATTTATGGAGTAACAGAATATGCAAAATCAGGAGTAGATAGTGAATATAATTCAGATGTTATATTAACAACTATGACTGAAAATGGAGAACAAAAAACAGTTGCTGTAACTAATACAATAAAAATAGAAGAAAAGAGTATTTCTGGAATGGATATTGGTTTAGTTACAAATAAAACAGCTGACTTAAAATTAGACAAATATGTAAGTACAATAACAGTTCAAAATAAAGATGGGGTTAAAACATATAATTATTCAGAAACAACACTTGCAAAATTAGAAATTGCAGCAAAAAGAATGAGTGGCTCAGTAGTTGTTGTTGAATATGTAATGGTAGTTACTAATGAAGGTAATATACCAATGTATGCAAAAAATGTAGTAGATTATATGCCAAAAGATATGAAGTTTAATTCAGACTTAAATAGCAATTGGTATGCAGGAAACGATGGAAACCTATATTCTACTGAACTTGCAAATACAGTTATAAATCCAGGGGAAAGCAAGAATATTAAACTGGTATTAACAAAAACAATGACAGATAACAATACTGGAATTTCAAATAATAGAGCAGAAATTTATGAACAATACAATGAATTAGGACTAGTAGATGTAGACTCAACACCAGGAAACCAAGCACAAGGTGAAGACGATTTAGGAACAGCAAATGTAATTATAAATGTTAAAACAGGAGAAGGAGTAACATACACTTGTACAATACTTGTAGGAATGGTAATGTTAATAACTGGAATATATTTTATCAGAAAGAAAACAGCAAGATATTATAATTAGGAGGTGAAAAAGAATGAGTAGAACAAAGAAGATATTAATGATATTAAGTTTAATGATAATAATGTTAATACCAACCAATGCTATGGCAGCAACTGAGTATGATTGGACCGATCCTGAAACAAATATCCAATTTAAGATATCGATAAACGAAAATGGAAAAGTAGTAGCAAATGCCGTAGGAGAAAAAACATGGCTTAACAGTGTAACCGAGTATAAAAAATATAGAGAAGCACTTGTAAGAGCCCAAGCACAAGGTATGGTAATTGATGAGAGTGGAGCAACTGGCGATAATAAAACAGAAGGACAAGAAGAAAGAAAGGAAACGACTTCAACATCAGGCATAGTGATAACTCCTGATAGTTTAAGGGATATTTCAAAAATCAATAAAGGTAGTTTAGGCTGGGGAGGAAACCTATTTTGTATAGAGCATTATAATAATAATATTGCCGAAGGTACAGGAAAAAATAAAATAACTGTTGCTGGAAGAGTAATTGATTTATCAACAATTACAAAAGAAGGAATTAAAATAGGACAGGGTAAAACACCTCAATCTGGAACTATAACAGCAAGTCCAACTCAACCAAGTCAAGGAATGGTTACAGATGATGCCAGATACACTGTAGAAAGTAAAGAAACCATAGGAAAAACATATGAATCAGCGGCTGTTGCATATATTGCTTCAAGAGTAAATGATGCGAATGATAATGGAAATAAGTTAGAAAACTATATGCAGTTAGCAATATGGGAAGATGACTATTTTAAATTAAATGGAGGTCAAACTACTGGAAAATTTACAGGAGGACTATTAGAAGAAGCAAAAGCATATCAAGCTTATAGAAAAGAAATAGAAAATTGGAAAAGAAGCAACAAAATTATAAAAGATGGAATTATAGAACAAAATGTTGCAACAGATATAAAAAATAATGTACAAAAATTAGGACCATATACTCTAAACTATGTAAGAGGATTTTCTAATATACAAGGAAGAGAATTCGTCGATTTTGGTGGAATAAAGGAAATAGTTTTATATAATCAAGATGGAAAAGAAATTCCAGCAGATGCTTGGAAAATAGAATTCAAATCAAACAGACAAGTAAGTGAAGATGATAAGGAATATTTATCAAAATTTCCTGCTAGTGATGAAGAATTTTATATTGTGTTAGATATAAATAAATTACCAGAAGGAACTACAAAATTAGGAAAAATAGCATATAAATACAGGGAATTACATATAACAGCAGATGTTACCGTATATAAGGGAAGTGTAACAAAAGCAGATAAATGGATGAAAAAATCTACAGTATTGAGTAGAAAAAAAGTTCCAACTGGACCAAATTCTTGGAGATGGGAGACTACATATGAATATAGTATAGTTCCAATTTTAAAAAGAGTTAATGCTCAAAAAGTAATGATGATAACTAAGGTATATAAAGATGAAGATTTTACCGATTTAGAAGTACCACCAATTAAAAATCCACCATTTAGATACGATATACCAAACAATTGGCCAGATTGGCCACATTGGCCTAGTCGACCAGATTATCCAGATTATCCAGATACTGATTTAACATTTACTATTGCTGGTATTGTTTGGGAAGATACTAAAACTGGAAAAGAGAGTAATTATGATGGAAAAATAGGAACTGCTAATAGTGGTGAACAAGAAAAAGGTATGCAAAATGTTGAAGTAAAATTATATAAACATGGTTCAACAGATGTTATAAAAACAACATATACAGATTCTAATGGTGCATATGTATTTAACGAAATTCCAGTAGGAAGATATGATGTAGGTTTTGTATATGATGGTTTAACATATAAAACAACACAAAGTTTTGCATCAGGAAGTGCAGAAGACTATGTTAATAATCCAAATGACGAAAAATATGAGTTAGACTCAAAAGCAGAGGAAAATCCAGAAGACAGACAAAACTTTAATAACAAGTTCTACGAAATAACAGCACAAGGTGCTAAAAATTCTGCTGGAACAATAACTAACACAGAACCACTAGAATATGATACTTCAAATGGAGTTTCAAAAATCAAAACAACATATTCAGATGGAAAAGTTAAAAAGGATTTCCAATTAGAAACAAAAACTTCAAATACATTATCAACAGGATATCCATTTAGTGACTATGTAAATAATGCAGATACATCTAAGACTATAAATGGACAAATATATTATGCTAACTATGGATATATGGCATATGTAAACTTAGGTTTACAAAAGAGACCAGAAGTTGATTTTGCATTAACAAAAGATGTTTATACATCAACTATTACAATAAACAATAAACAAATGACTTATAAATATAATGCAAGATCAGAAGATGCATTTGAAATTGGAATGAAAAAATCACCATCATATAGTGATGTAAAATATAACAGAGAAGTATATCAATCAGATTACAAATATAGAATAAACGACTATAAAAACAATACTTTAAACCCAGTAGATGGTGCAACACTTAGAGGATTAAAACAAGAAGATCAAGAGTTAAAAGTATTTGTAACTTATAAAATTAAAATATACAATCAATCTGTAATATATAGTGGAACAATAAACCAATTAGTTGACTACTTTGATTCTACATATAAACTAATTACAGCTGATAAAAAGCTAGATATTAGAAATGATGATGGAACAATTGAAAAAGACAAGGTTGTGGCAAGAGCTCCTTATTATACAATAGGTAGTTTGGAAGGAAATTTAAATGTTACAGATCCAGTAGATTATAATTCAAACTACAAAAAGACATATATTTCAGGAATTGAAAACAATATATTCCAATCAGGTGAAAGCATTTATTTATACTTAACATTTGAAGTTGACAAAGATGGGGCAAGAGCTGTTAAGTTAGGAGAGAAGAGCAACCAAGTTGAAATAACAAGTTATTCAACATTTGAACAAAATGCTATAACTAAATCAAAACCAGTAGGTATGATAGACAGAGACTCAGCACCAGGAAACTTAGATCCAGAAAATAGTGCAACACTTGAAGATGACTCAGATATAGCACCAACAGTTAATGTTAAATTATATGAAGGCGTAACAAGAACATTAAATGGACTTACATGGGAAGACGAAAGAAATAAAACATTACAAACAGGACAAAAGGTTGGAGACGGTAGACGTGATGACAACGAAACTAAAAATAATAAAATAAATGGTGTAAGAGTACAATTAGTAGAAAAAATTACAGCGAGTGATGGTAAACAATATGAATATATCTGGCAAGAAATGTTTACAGGTGAAACTGGATATAAATATGTAGACATAAATGGAAATATATATGATTCAAAAATTGGAACTGTACAAGCAGGAACAACAGATATAGAAAGAGGAGAATATAAATTTAGTGGATATATTCCAGGAGATTACATTGTAAGATTCTATTATGGCGATACTGAAAAAACAGCATTAGCAAGTAAAAATAAAGTATCATACAATGGTCAAGATTATAAATCAACAGCATATCATGAAGGAAATGACATAAATGCAGAATGGTATGATTTATCTTCTACCTACTTAAACAACAATCCATTATCAGATGCAAAAGATAATGAAGCTAGAAGATTAGAAGTAATTAATTATTCAAAAGTAATGAAAAATGATATTGCACAAGTTTTAGCATCACATGAAAATGCTTCTGCTTCTGCATTACACAAAACATTGATGGAAAAAACATATATGTATGCAGATACTGCTAAAATGAGAGTTGAAGTTGAATATAACACAACAAACACAAGTGGAACAGATAGCATCAATTCTTACAATATTAGAGATATCGATTTTGGTATAGAAAAGAGACCAGAAGCTAAAATAACATTGAATAAAGAAATTGAAGGAATAAAAGTTACATTAGCTGATGGAAGTACATTGGTAGATACCGAAGCTGGAATTAAGAAAAATGTACAAGTAACTAATAACAAAGGAAATATTCAAGGTAAAATCCATATCTATATGGACGAAGAAGTAATGCAAGGTGCAACGATACAAATTAAATACAAAATTATTGTAACAAACAATAGTGAAGTAGATTACACAGGAGCTACATCAAGTTCTGTTGGTACAACTTACTATACAGGCAAAGTATCAAGCTCAGACCAAATAGTTACAACATCTATTGATGCAGTAGCAGACTATGTTGATAATAGCCTTGTATATAGAGCAGACGATAATAATGGTAGAGGATGGCAATCAATGGAACAAACAAGATTTGGAAGTATTGAACAAATGGAGAATAATGGATACTTAGATAAAGACGTTAAACTTACAGAAAAGAATATTCACCAAATTCTTATCAACGAAAGTGCTTCAAGTTCTAAATTAAAACCAGGAGAAAGTAAAACATTAGAACTTCTATTAAGCAAAACAATATCTTCTTCTGATGAAGATGACGATCTATCATATGATAATATAGCAGAAATTTTACAATATACAAATACTGTTGGTAGAAGATCAGACATTCCAGGTGACCAAGACCCAACAAAAGCTCCAATAGAAGCTGATGCTGATTGGACAGAAACAGTAGTAATAACACCACCAACTGGTGAAAACAGAGCACATTACTTTGTACTTACAGGTGTAATCTTAGTAATAATTGCTGGTGGAGTATTTGTAATAAAGAAAAAAGTTTTAGATAAATAAAACTAAATAAAAACAAAAAGAGCTAACTTAATGTTAGTTCTTTTTGTTTAACTTTATTTTTATAGAGCATACTATATATTAGAGGAGAGGTTTATGTTATGAAACTTGGTATTGCTTTGTCTGGTGGCGGAATTAGAGGAATTGCGCATGCAGGTGCTTTAAGGGCTTTTGAAGAAAATGAAATTAAGCCTGATATTTTAAGTGGCACAAGCTCTGGAAGCATTGTTGCGACTTTATATGCAATGGGATATTCGCCATATTACATATATATTTTGTTTAAAAGATATGCTAAAACTATATGCGAATTAAATGGAGTGCCAATTATTTCTGGTGTGGGGAATTTTATTGTAAATAAAAAAATCAATATAAATGGTATAAATAGTGGAGAAAGGATGGAAGAAGCCTTTAATAATATTGCAAATAAAAAAGGGATAAGTAAAATAAATGAAATAAAAATGCCTCTGCTTATTCCAACTGTTGATATCTCTAAATCAAAAGAGGTTGTGATAAGTTCTATAAATAATGATAATTATCTGCAAGATATTGAAATTGGAAAAGCAATATATGCAAGTTCTGCTTTTCCTGTTGTATTTAAGCCTTGCAAGTACAAGGATTACTTATTTGTAGATGGAGGAGTTTTAGATAATACGCCTGTGAGGATATTAAAAGAAAATGGGGCAGACAAAGTAATTGCAATCAGATTTGACAGTGATACAGTAAATGAGAATAGCAATGTAATGGACATCACAATGAAAACAATTGATATAATGGGAAATAAACTTTGTGACGAACAACTAGAAATGAGCGATTTTATACTAACAATTCCGTCAGATGGAACAGGTCTTTTAGATGTAGATAACTTGGATTTTTGTTATAAATCAGGATATACGGAGACCATTAAACAGATAGAGAAGATAAAAAACTTGCTATAAATTAAAAAAAGTGATAATATATTTATGGTGAATTTTATGAGAAAAATATATGTATGCATATTTGTAATAATGCTAATTATTTTAATAGTATTATCAGGATGTGTAAAAAAAGAAGAAATAAATGAAGAAAATAAATTTAAAATAGTAACATCTTTTTATCCATTATATATAATGACATTAAATATTACAGATGGAATAGAAGATGTAACAGTAAGCAATATGACAGATAATAATGTGGGTTGTCTTCATAATTACAGCTTACAAGCCAAAGATTTAAAAAAATTATCTAAGGCGGATTTGTTTATAACAAATGGACTTGGAATAGAGACATTTTTAGATAAAATAAAAGAAGAATATAAAGGGCTTGAAATTATAGAAACATCAACCGTTGAACTTGATTTAATAAAGGATTCAGAAGGAATAAATGGACATATTTGGAATGATCTTGATAATTATATTGAACAGGTTGAAGTTATTTTAAATACTTTATGTGCAGAAAATCCAGAAAATACCGAAAAGTATACAGAAAATGCTGAAAATTATATGAAAAAACTCAATATTTTAAAACAAAATTCATATATGGCAAAAGAAAAGAAAACAGTAATATCTTGTAATGAAGCATTAGCATATATTTTAAATGATGTAAATGTACAAACTCTTGAAGTATATACAGATCACGAAGAGAGTGCACTATCTAGTGAAAAATTAAAAGAAGTAATTGAAGAAGCAAAACAAAGTAATGTTAAAGCAATTTTTATAGAAAAAAATGATGACAGAAAAGTGGCTGAATTACTAGAAAAAGAAACTGGGGCAGAAATTTATGAATTAGATGCTAGTTTAACTGGAAATATGGACAAGGATGCCTATATAAATGCTATGACAAATAATTATAAAATATTAAGAGAGTGTTTGGAGTAATTATGGAAAATACAAATAAATGCGGTTTGCATTGTATAAAAGCAGAAAATATATCTGTAAAAATAGGTAATGATGAGATTATTAAAAATGTGAATATACATATTCATTGTGGCCAGCTAACAGTAATCATAGGAAGAAATGGAGCAGGAAAGAGTACATTACTTAAAGCTTTACTCGGAGAAGTGAAACATACAGGGAAAATAGAAATTTATGATAAAAAAGAAAATAAATATGAAAAGTTGAAAATTGGCTATGTTCCACAAAGTATGAATAGAGAGAGACATATGCCAACAACTGTATATGATTTAATTGCCGGAATAATATCAAACAAGCCTATTTGGCTAAAAAAAGATAAAAAAATATATGAAAAAATAAAAGAACATTTAAAAGTATTTGAAGCAGATTTGTTAATTGATAAAAGCATAGGCGATTTGTCAGGAGGGGAGTTGCAAAGAGTTTTACTTTCAATTGCTACATTATCAAATCCTAATTTGTTAATATTAGATGAACCTGTTTCTGGAATTGATAAAAATGGAATTAGGCTATTTTTTGATTTAATAAATAAACAAAAAACAGAACACGATATGGCAATTATTTTAGTATCACATGATTTAGATATGGTTAGAAAATATGCAGATAAGGTAATTTTACTAGATAAAACAGTAATAAAACAAGGAACACCAAATGAGGTATTTCGGAAGTGAAGAATATAAGGAGATTTTTGAATAAATGGAAGCTATATATGGAGTAATGGAAAGTGTACTACCATTTGATTTTATAGAATATGATTTTATGAAAAATGCGTTAATTGCGGTAGTGTTACTTTGCCCTATTTTTGCAATACTTCGGAACAATGATTGTTAATAACAAAATGGCGTTTTTTTCAGATGCCTTAGGCCATTCAGCTTTAACTGGTATTGCAATTGGAATGATGTTTGGAATTGCAAATACAAATATTTCAATGATTATATTTGCAATAATTTTTTCTATAATTTTAAATTATGTAAAACATAAAACAAGCTATGGAGCAGATACTATAATAAGTGTATTTTCTTCAATTGCAATTGCTTTGGGACTAGCTATATTATCTGCACAAGGTAATTTTAGCCAATATTCGTCATATTTAGTAGGAGATGTACTTGGAATTACTACAAATGAGATAGTATCACTTGCAATTGCCTTTGTTGCAGTTATTTTGGTATGGTTAATATTATTTAACAAATTACATACAGTAAGTATAAACACAAGTTTAGCCAGAAGCAAAGGAATAAATGTAGGGTTAATTGATAATATATTTGTAATAATGATTTCAATAATGGTAATGTTATCTATTCGCTGGATAGGAATTTTACTTATAAATTCATTGTTGATATTACCAGCAGCTGCAAGTAGAAATATTGCAAGAAATATAAGAGAATACCACGGAATTGCAGTAGTAATTTCGCTAGTATCTGGAATCACAGGCTTAATATTGTCATATTATGCAAATATTGGTGCTGGACCTGCGATTGTAATAATATCTGGTGTATTTTATTTAATAACATTTGCACTAAAAGAAAAAGTAAAGGGGTAAAAAATGATAGCATATATAAAAGGAAGTTTGGAAGTAAAATCAAATAATTATGTTGTAATAGATGTGAATGGAGTTGGCTACAAAATTTATATGTCTAGTGCTGGAATAAGCAATTTGCCTGAAACTGGCAATATAGTTAAAGTACATACATATTACTATGTAAGAGAAGATAATATAAGTTTATATGGATTTAATACATTAGAAGAATTAAAAATGTTTGAATTATTATTATCTGTAAGTGGAATAGGAGCAAAGTCAGCAATAACAATGCTTTCAGAAATAACGCCATCTAGTTTTGCATTAGCTGTAATTTCTAATGATGTAAAAACCTTAACTAAAATACCAGGAATAGGAGCAAAATCTGCTCAAAGAATTATATTGGAATTAAAGGATAAATTAAAAACAGAACAAGCAATTTCTAAAAGTGATGTACCAGAAATTAAAATGGCAATTGCTCATAATAGCCAAGTAGAAGAAGCTACATCAGCTTTGCAAGTTTTGGGATATACCAAAAAGGAAATTGAAAAAGCATTTGGAATGTTTGATACAAAAGAATTAAGTGTAGAAGATTTAATTAAAAAAGCACTTAAAATATTAGGGATGTAGGTTAGGAAGGTAAGCTTATGGATACAAATAAACCTCTTGCACATAGAGTAAGACCAAAAACCTTAGACGAATTTATTGGACAAGAACATATTTTAGGAAAAGATAAAATTTTATATAGAACTATAAAAGCAGATAGATTATCTAGTATAATTTTATGGGGACCAACAGGATGTGGCAAAACATCACTTGCAGAGGTAATTAGTAACACTACTAAATACAAATTCTGCCCAATAAATGCTGTAAGCTCAGGTGTGGCAGATATTAAAAGAATTATAGAAGAAGCAAAAAATGTATTTTTAAATCCTACTGGAAGATGTATAATTTTTATAGACGAGATACATAGATTTAACAAATTACAACAAGATGCTTTACTTCCATATGTAGAAGATGGAACTGTAATTTTAATAGGTGCAACAACTGAAAATCCATATTTTGAAGTAAACAAAGCATTAATATCAAGGTCTATGGTGTTTAAATTAGAACCATTAACACAAAGTGATGTTGTAAAAATTGTAAAAAACGCATTAGTAAATAAAGAAGGCTTGGGAGATTACAAAGTTAAAATTTCTGAGGATACAATAGAAAAAATTGCTGAAATATCAAATGGAGATGTAAGAACTGCTTTAAATGGACTTGAAGTTGCTGTTCTTACAACACAAATGAATTCAGAAGGTGTTATAGAAATAACAGACGAGATAATTGCAGATTGTTTTTCTAAAAAGAAGATAGCTTTTGATAAAACAGGAGACAGTCATTATGATAATATAAGTGCATTCATAAAATCTATGAGAGGAAGCGATCCAGATGCAACATTATTTTATCTTGCAAGGGCAATATATGGAGGAGAAGAACCAGATTTTTTAGCACGTAGAATAACAATTTGTGCAGCAGAAGATGTAGGACTAGCTAATCCAAATGCGCTTGTTGTTGCCAATTCTGCAATGCAAGCTGTACATATGATAGGAATGCCAGAGGCTAGAATTATTTTAGCAGAAGCGGCAGTATATGTGGCAAATTCCCCAAAATCAAATAGCACATATTTAGGAATAAATCAGGCATTAGAAGATGTTTCTAGTAAAAATACAGGAACTATACCAATGCATATAAGAAATGCTCCTGTAAAGGGAATGGAAGAAATGGGGTATCATGTGGGATACAAATATCCACACGATTATCCAAACCATCAAGTAGAGCAACAGTATTTGCCAGACAAAATGCTAGGAACTAAGTACTATATAAAAGTAGAAACAGAACCAAAAATAATTAAAAATAAATAAAATAAAAGTAAGCAGGGGTTGCTTACTTTTATTGTTTCTTTTCATTATCAGAATCATCAGGGATATATTCAAAAAGATCTGAGATTTCACAATCAAAAGCCTTACAGATACTATTGATATGTCTAATATCAATTCGTTTTACTTCTTCATAATACATTTTAGAAATGGTTGCTGGTCGTATGTTTGTAAGTTTTGATAAAGTTTTTTGATTCATTTTATATTTTCCTAATAAGTCAGATAGTTTGATTTTTATCATTCTGAATCATTCCTTCTATAAAATATTGATGTATCAGATACGCCAAAAATTATACTTACAGTATAGATTTGTCGTATTTCCTTGTATTTTATCATTTTATGTATTAAAATAATACATAAGGAATTAAAAATAACGATAGGAGTAATAAAATGTAGCATAAATGATATAGGACGGAAGGAGGGGAAAAATGAAGGCAAATGCAAATTGCAACCAGGATTGGAAAATAAATGACAAAAATTACATAAGAGAATTACAAAAAATGTTTGATATCATAGAAAACGTTACAGACGAAGAATTAAGGAATAGAATTATAATTCAATATTTAAAATGCGATAAGATAATTACAGAATTAGCGGAAAAACTAATAACATAATGTATATAAAATAGAAAAAATAGGTAAACTAATTAATAAGAAATTAGGTGCCATATGTTAAAAAAAATTATAATCGGTTTTTTGGCTGGACTTGTCAATGGCTTATTTGCAACAGGAGGAGGACTTATATTAGTACCAGCATTTGTATATTTATTAAAATTAACTGAACAAGAATCAAGAGCAACATCATTATTTTGCATATTGCCATTAGTTTTAGTTAGTGGAATAGAATATTATACAAATAATTATATAAACTGGGGAATTAGCATAAAATGTGCTATTGGAGGAATTATAGGAGGATTACTTGGAGCAAAATTATTGAAAAAAGTACCAGATATTATATTAAATTTAACATTTACAGTATTTTTAATATATGTGTCAATAAAAATGATGGTTGGGTAATATGATAGAAATTTTAACAGGAATTATAGCCGGAAGTGTTAGTGGGCTTGGTATGGGTGGAGGGACAATATTAATATTGATGTTATCAAATTTTTTAGGATTAGAACAACACATAGCACAAGCCTCAAATTTAATTTTTTTTATACCAACAGCAATTACTGCTACCATAATAAACTTTAAACAAAAATTGATTGATGTAAAATTTTCCATATTCATAATATTGGGCGGATTACTTGGAGTTATTATTGGAAGCGAAATAGCATTAAAACTTAATGCGACAAGTTTAAAAAGATATTTTGGAATGTTTTTACTATTTATATCAATTTGCGAAATTTATAGAATGATAAAGAAGTATATATTATGCAAAAAAACACATAATAATTAAAGCAAAACATATATAAAAAATTTGCAGTTATTAGGAGGTAAAATATGAAATTTGTAAAAGGTATGATAGTGGGAACTTTAATATCAGCAGGAGTTGTAATGGCTTATACAGACACAATGAATGGAACAAAAAGAAAAATGATAAAAAAGGGAAAACAATTTGCAAAAAAATTAGGAATGGCATAAAAAATAAGCTTCAAGTTAGTTTACTTGAAGCTTATTTTTATTATTATCTTTTATCACAAGGTTCGCAATGGTCATCATTACGGTCTTCATATTTATTACATACTGTAAAGTCACATTGATTCATTTTTATACCCTTAAGACATTTTCCTTCATGTTTACATTTTGCACATACTTTAACATGTTTAACTTCATTTACCCATACAAGTATTTCATAAAATTTATTAGGACAAAGTGGTCCAAAAACAAATTCTCCATTTTTATCTGTAAATGTGTGAGCTACTGGTTTTCTTTCTTCTTTGCCACATTCTTTGTCAACTTCTATAAGTTTAACTACTGCATCACATATTGGTTCTTTGTAACAATCTTTTATTACACCAAATATAACATGACGATTATCTTCTGGAAGAACTATTTCAACATCAAATTGTTTTCCACTAGCAATAACACCATCTACATTTACGATTGGACAAATCTTTTTTTCAAATTCCATTACTAATCACTCCTTTAAAAATTAAAGCCTAACGCTTTAATATATAATATGTACAAACAGAAAAAATGTGAAAATGAAGAAGAAAATGTCGAATTATGTCGAAAAGTTTTGCTTTACAAATTAAAATAAATAGTGTAAAATATTTACATATTGAATCTTAAAATTGCAATTTTAAATCTGGAAATTTTTTAATTCTTAAAAAATACCCAAATAAAAAATGAAAATAAAATATAAGGAGTGAAAGCCTATTGTAAAAGGAGTTAGTAGTATAATTCTTGCTATTTGTGTTTCACTTTCATTACAAAATGGAGCTTTAACAGAAGTAGCAGTAAAAGAAATTGCCAGTGCTGTAACTTCAAATATGGAATGGAAAGTAGAAATACCTGTAATAAACTTATCAGCACAAATTGCAAATGGAACAGATGAAGAAATCATGAATAAGTATGTAGGCCATTTTGAAGAAACCGTAAATATAATAGGAAATGTAGGATTAGCTGCTCATAATAGAGGATATCCAGTAAATTATTTCAAAAATTTAAAAGATTTAAAACTAGAAGACGAAATATATTATACTTATTTAGGGAAAAAACGAAAGTATAAAATTGATAAAATAGAAGTTATACAAGATACTAATTGGAAACCACTAGAAAATACGAAGCAAAATAGAATAACATTGATTACTTGTATAGCAAATAAACCAGAATACAGATTATGCATTCAAGCATTAGAATTAGGAGGAAAAAATGAAAATTAAAAAAATATTTATATTATTAGCCATAATGGTAATGATGGCAAGTTCACTGATATTACCAAACACAAGTATGGCGGTAGAAAACAAACAGATTTTAACAATAAAGAAAGGAACTGATTATGGTTCGATAATAAGAGAAGATAATGCAGTATTAAAGTTTGTAAGAACATATTATGAAGGAAATGGAGGAATACATCAAGTATACTGTATAGATAAAACTAAGCCGGGAGTAGCAGAAGTTGGACAAGATTACAATGTTGTAGTGGGAGATAAAATAACAGATGAAAGACTATGGAGAATTATAAAAAATAGTTATCCAAATGTAACTTGGCAAGACATGGGATGTGATAGTCCTGCCCAAGCATTTATTGCTACAAAACTTGCTATATACATAATACTAGAAAATAAAGATATAAATCAGTTTTCAGCAGTAATTGAGGAAGGAAATACTATATTATCAGCTGTAAAAGCATTATTAAGACACGCAAATGACGAAACAGAACTTCCGTATTCAAGTGAAATAAAAATTCAAACAAAAGGAGAATGGAAATTAGAAAAATATAATGGGAATGTATATTTAGCTAATACATTTAGTGCAGAAAATACAAGAATAATAGGCAGATATACAGTTGCATTAAGAGGATATATTCCAAACGGAACATTAATTTTAGATCAAAACAACAGAATAAAAAATCAATTTTATAAAGGGAATACTTTTAAAGTACTTATTCCAAGTGAAAAAGTAAATAAAGAAGATACACTTGCAATAGAAGTGAAGGCAGAAGTAACAACACTTCCAATATATATAGGTATACCAGAAAATTCAGAATATCAAAGCTATCTTATAACAGGAATTAGAAATGAAATAGGAAAAGGTGAAGCTAATGTTAAGTATTCTTGTATCGGAGGAGAACTTATAATTACCAAAAAAGATTTAAACACAAATGAAAAATTACAAGGAGCAGTTTTTAACATATATGATCAAGATAAAAAATTAATATATTCTAATATGGAAACAGATGCAGATGGACAAATAAAAATATACAATTTATTACAAGGCAAATATTTGGTAGAAGAAGTAAAAGCACCAGAAGGATACAAAGTATTAGATAAAATGGTAGAAATAAATGTAGAAGAAAATACGAATGTTAATTTAATAATAAACAACTCAAAACTAATAACAACAAAAAAAGAAGAAAACAATGTAACTATTGAGATTGTTGAAAATAGTACAGAAAACAATACTACTATAAAGAATGATCACTATAAAGATGAAATCAACAACACAACAAATAATACTACAATAATTAACAATAATTATGAAAATAAAATAAACAATAATGAAAACAATAACTATATAGAAAATAATAATACAATAACAAATACTAACAATAATTCTACAACAAATATCAATAACAACTTAAATACCAATTTACAAACAAATAATAAAACAGAAATAAGTAATTCAAATCAAGTAAAAAAATTACCTAAAACAGGAATGTAAGGCAATATGTATTCATTGACAGATACTAATTTAAAATATATAATACTATATAAGATTTACAATGACGAAGGAGAAAAATATGAAAAATAAGAGATTATTATTTATAATTGTGATTTTAATAGTATTAATAGGTGCAATAATATTTGGAGTAAATAGTATTATAAAATCTAGGAAAAATTATACATTAACACAAATAACAAATCCTAATTATTATACATTATATAAAAACGGAAAAGTAGGAATAATTAATACAAAAGGAGAAACCGTTATAAAACCAGAATATAATTATATTCAATTACCAAACCCAGAGAAAGCAGTTTTTATATGCAGTAATTCAGATAAAACAGTTATTTTAAATGAAAATAGACAAGAAATATTTAATAATTATGATGAAGTAACAGCAATTTCTGTAACAGGAACAATAGGAGATATTCCTTTTGAAAAAGCCGTATTAAGATACAAACAAAATGGATTATATGGCTTGATAAATCTTGATGGAAAAGTAATAACAAAGCCAATATATGAAAAAGTAGAAAGTGTACCATATAAAGAAGGCGAATTATTAGTGCAAAAAGATGGAAAACAAGGTGTTATAAATGCAAAAGGAGTGGAACTTGTAAAAATAAAATATGATAGCATTGTTGGAGATGGATATTATAATCAAGTTGATTATAAAGAAGCGGGATATATTGTTGGAATAAAGCAAGAAAATAAAATGCTATATGGATATTTAAATAATCAGGGAAAAGAAGTGCTGAAAAATGAATATGATGAAATTTCAAGGCTAACAAATACAAAAGATAAAAATGTGTGCTTAATAACAACACAAAATGGTAAAAAGGGATTAGTAAAAAATAATAAGGAAGTTTTAGAAAACATATATGACCAAATGGAATATGATTCAACAATTGAACTTGTAAAAGTAAAAAAAGATGAGCTATATGGGATTTGCAATTTAGATGGAAATGTGATTTTGAATACTGAATATAAAGAAATTTCTTATAAGGGAATATATATACAGGCAACAAATAAAGCTAGTAAAATTGTGAATTTTGATAGAAGTGGAAACGAACAAAAAGAGAATAACTACAAAAAAGTTATAGCAACAGAAAATCCTAAATATTTTATAACAGTAGGACAAAACAATTTATATGGAATTATAAACGAAAATGGAGTAGAAACAACAACAAATAAATATACATATATAGAATATTTACAAGGAGAGTATTTTTCAGCATATAACGAAGATAATCAAATTGGAATTATAGATCATTATGGAAATATTGTATTAGGGATTCAATATAATTTAGTGCAAAAGATAAAAGGAACCGAAATGATACAAGTTAGTGATAATAGCAAAGGTGTACTAGAAGTTTATTCTTCTGATATAAAACAAGTTGCAATAATGAAAAATGCAAAATTATATACAGCAGAAAATTATATAAAAATTGTATCAGATACAGAAACAAAATACATAAGTTTAGACGGAAAAATAATAACAAATAAACAGGCACTACCTAATAATACACTTTTTGCAACATCAAAATATGGACTATGGGGATTTGAAGACAAAGATGGAAAAGTAGTTGTAAATCAAGTTTATGATATGGTAACAGAATTTAATAGATATGGTTTTGCTGGAATAAAGGAAGGAAACAAATGGGGAGTTATAAGAGAGGATGGAACCGTAATTGTAGCCCCAACATACGAAATTCCTTCTAATATAGAACCTGAATTTATAGGTAAATATCATAAAATAAATTATGGTGGAGTATCATACTTCACAGACGATAAAATAGAATAAGAGGTAAAAATTATGTATAAAGAATATGGAATAAGTGAAGAAATAGAAAATTTAGCAAAACAGGTTGAAGAAGAAATAAAACCAGAACTAGAAGAAATAAATAAGATATGCCAAATAAATAGTTTAAAAGTATTAAAAGCATTTCAAAAATATAAAGTTTCAGAAGTTCATTTTAATTCTTCAACAGGATATGGATATGGGGATATTGGTAGAGAAACAATAGAATCAATATTTGCAGAGGTTCTAGGAGCAGAAGATGCCTTAGTTAGGTCTCAATTCATATCTGGAACACATGCTTTAACAGTTACTTTGTTTGGATTATTAAGACCAGGAGATGTAATGCTTAGCATAAATGGAAAACCTTATGACACATTAGACAAAGTAATTGGAATTGAAGAAAATCCTAGTTCATTAAAATCTTTTGGAGTAAAATATGAACAAATAGATTTAGTTGATAATCAATTTGACGAAGAAAAAATAATAAATAGATTAAAAAAGGGAAAAGTTAAATTGATAGAAATCCAAAGGTCAACAGGATATTCTACAAGAGATAGCTTATGTATAGAAAAAGTACAAGATATAATTAAAAAAATAAAACAAGTATCACCAGAAACCATAATTATGATAGACAACTGTTATTGTGAATTTGTAAGAGAAATCGAACCAGCACAAATAGGAGCAGATATTGTTGTGGGATCTTTAATTAAAAACTTAGGTGGTGGAATTGCTCCAAATGGTGCGTATGTTGTAGGAAAAAAAGAACTGATTGAATTAGTAGCAGAAAGACTTACTGTACCAGGACAAGGAAAAGAAGTTGGACCAAGTTTAGGATTAAATAAAGCATTTTTGCAAGGATTATTTTTCGCTCCATCAGTTGTTGCTTCAAGTTTAAAAACAGCAGTATTTACAAGCAGAATGCTTGAAAAATTAGGATATGATGTTAAACCCAAGTTTGATAGTAAAAGAGTAGATATTGTTCAAACAATAATATTTGGAGAACCTACAAAATTGATAAAATTCTGTCAAGGCATTCAAATGGGTTCCCCGATAGATTCAAATGCTATACCAGAACCTTGGGATATGCCAGGATATACAAGTAAGGTAATAATGGCCGCAGGAGCTTTTACAAATGGTTCTTCGATAGAACTAAGTTGTGATGCTCCAATAAGAGAACCATATATAGCATATATGCAAGGTGGACTAACATATGAATATGGCAAATTAGGTGTATTAAAAGCGATTCAAAATATAAGGTAATGGAGAATGTGTATGAAAGTTGTAATTATAGGTGGAGGACCAGCAGGAATGCTTAGTGCTATAAAATCTGCCCAAGAAGGAAACGATGTAACTATACTAGAAAAAATGAATACTTGTGGCAGAAAATTGCTAATAACCGGAAAAGGAAGGTGCAACATAACTAATGCAATTGATATAGACGAATTTATAAAAAATATACCTGGGAATGGAAAATTTTTATATAGCGCATTTCAAAACTTTAATAATCAAGACATAATTAAAATGCTGGAAAAAGAAGGAGTACATACAAAAGTAGAAAGAGGAAACAGAATATTTCCAACAAGTGATAAATCAATGGATGTATTAAATGCTTTATTAAAAACACTAAAAAAACTAAATGTAAAAATTAAAACAAATACAAAAGTAAAAGAAATTTTGGTACAAGAAAATACTGTATGTGGTGTGATTACAGAAAACAATGAAAAAATAGAAGCTCAAAAAGTAATATTAGCAACAGGAGGAAAAAGTTATCCAGCAACTGGTTCAACAGGAGATGGATATGAAATGGCAAAGAAATTAGGACATACTATTACAGAAATAAAAGGTTCATTAGTTCCACTTAAAATGTACGAAGTAGGCATATGCAAAGAGCTACAGGGACTAAGCTTAAAAAATGTAAAAATACATATAAAAACAGAAAATAAAAAAATATATGAAGATTTTGGAGAAATGTTATTTACACATTTTGGAGTTTCTGGACCTATAATACTTAGTGCCTCAGCAGTAATGCTAAGATATAAGAATATAAATAAATTATTAAGTGAGCAGAAAGTAAAATTACAGATAGATTTTAAACCAGCATTAACAAATGAAAAATTGGATGCTAGAATTCAAAGAGATTTTGAAAAAATGAAGAATAAGCAATTCAAAAACAGCTTAAATGAGTTATTGCCACAAAAACTAATTCCTGTAATAATAGAAAAATCGGGAATTGATTCAGATAAACATGTAAATGAAATAACTAGAACAGAAAGACTCAATTTAGTAGTTTTATTAAAAAATTTTGAATTAATTATAAAAGATTTTAAAGAAATAGAAGAAGCAATAGTAACTGCAGGAGGAATTAGCATAAAAGAAATAAATCCTAAAACAATGGAATCTAAATTAATAAATGGATTATATTTTGCGGGAGAAATTATTGACGTAGATGCTTATACAGGTGGATTTAATTTGCAAATCGCTTATAGTACTGGATATACTGCTGGAATGAATTAGGAGTGATTAAATGCAAGAATTAAAAACAATAAAAAATAATGGAATTGCTGAAATTATAGAAAAAAAGTCAAAATTTATAGGACAAGCATTTTATGTAGAAAATAAGGAAAAAGCAGAAGAAATTATAAAAGAAATAAGAAAAAAATATTCAGATGCAAGGCATAATTGCTATGCATACTACATATTAGAAGAAAATACAGAATCAACAAAATCTAGTGATGATGGAGAACCGGCAGGAACAGCTGGAATGCCAATTTTAAATGTAATAAAAGAAAATAATTTAAAGAATATACTTGTTATAGTAACAAGATATTTTGGCGGGATATTACTAGGGACAGGTGGACTGGTAAGATGCTATACTAAGGCTACCACGGAATCAATAAAAAATGCAATTATTGTAGAAAAAGAAATTGGATATAAAATAAAATTTGTAACTAATTATAATAAACAAGAAGAATTAAAATATTATCTAAAACAAAATTTGTGTAATATAATTGATACAACATATTTAGAAAAAATAGAAATAATAGCAGAAATATCAGAAAAAGTAAAAAAAGAAATAGAAGAAAATCTTGTAAAAAAAGATAAAATGTATGAATGTGCAGAAATACTGGAAACTAAGTACATAGAGAAAAGAACAAAATGAAGAAAATACAAAAATTAGAAAAAATTTCCAAAAATCTATTGCACATTTGTCGAAAACATATTATAATGAAAATGTAAAATTTTTACAAATTTATTTTATTAGGGGGAATTGTTTTGAAAAATAAAATAACAGTATTGATAGCAGATGACAATGCAGATTTTGCAAATAATTTGACAGAATGTCTAGAAAACCAAGAAGATATGGAGGTAATAGCTGTTGCAAAAGACGGAAAAGAAGCAGTAGAAATGATAAAAAATACAAACCCAGATGTAGTTTTATTAGATGTTATTATGCCACATCTAGATGGCTTAGGAGTATTAGAAGAATTAAATAGCATAAGATTAGAAAAAGTTCCATTATGCATAATGCTATCAGCAGTAGGTCAAGATAAAATAACACAAAAAGCAATAAGCTTAGGAGCACAATATTATGTAGTAAAGCCATTTGATATAGAATTACTTGTAAAAAGAATAAGAGAACTTAAAATGTATAAAAATACACAAATAAGAAATACATATATATCAAGAGATGTAAAACCTAAATACATAGAAATAGAAGATAAATCAAACAAAGACGAAAATCATGTAGAAGCATTAGTAACAAATATAATTCATGAAGTTGGAGTGCCAGCACACATAAAGGGATATCAATATTTAAGAGATGCAATAATAATTGTAGTAAATAATATTGATGTATTAAATCAAATTACAAAACAACTATATCCAGAAATTGCAGAAAAATATGGTACAACACCAAGTAGAGTAGAAAGAGCTATTCGCCATGCCATAGAAGTAGCATGGGGAAGAGGCCAAACAGATGCGGTAGAGCGAATTTTCGGTTACACAGTATCAGCAGTAAAAGGCAAACCAACTAACTCAGAATTTATTGCTATGATTGCTGATAAATTAAGATTAGAACTAAAAACAGCATGACACTTGCAAATATTATGTAAATGTGGTAAAATATATAAGTCGATAATTTATTCTAATTACATTATTATAGGAGGTACATCATTATGTTAGACATGAATTTAGACGAAGCAAAAAGAATTTTGAAAGGTGGTAAATTGGAGCATAATCACTATGGTAATTTTTCGATTGCTAAACGGATTAGCTTAGGAGCAAAACCTTTTGTTATTACTGGTGAACATCGCAATGCAGAATGTTATGAATTTGCAAACGGATCTCTTCCACAAATGGAACGGGTGAAAAAAATTATTGAAACCATTCCAGATAAGAAATGCGTTTTGCATACAACCGCTACTAAAATGTACTGGCGAAAATATCAGTCTGATTTAGATTTGTTTGAAAAAATAATGATAAACAGAGTGAGTTGGAAAGATGCTGAAAATAACAAGAGGCTTAAAACCTTTGCCTTGTTGGAAAATGACTATCTTGAAATGGACAAAAGACTTAAAGAAAAAATTGTTTTTGTTGTTGATTTAAAAATTAGCCAAATGAAAACCATTCAGGACTTGCATTCTTTCATTACTTGGGCAAATGAGGTTGGTATTAAAAAGATTATGTTTGTTGAGGACGAACAAGAAAGATTACGTTATGAAGCACGTAGTGCTGAAATCTTTTTAAAACAAGAGCGCCAAAAACAGGAAGATATTTCAAATTTGCGTGCACTGAATCAAGTTAGAATTGAAAAACGCAATGTAAATGAAAATCCTTATCCTGTATTTCTGGAAATGATTGGATATGTAATGCAACATGGATTGCATTTACAAGTTGCCAAAGCTGTTCTGGATGGAGATGAACTTTACAAACTGCTGTCTTTGGAAGGAAATGGATTAAAAATTATTTTCAAGGAAAAAGCCCTGAAAGACAAGGAGGCTATTTGGCGTATTTCTAAGAGCCACCAATTCGTCGAAAACATTTAAACAACTTAATAATGTAAAAGAAAAAGGAGCTAAAAATTAGCTCCTTTTTTCTTTACATTATTTTAATTACTAAAAAGCTCAAAAATACATAAGTATATCTATATAACACATTTAATTTTCGATTTTGTTTGTAGTGAACATAACTTTCTAATAATGCACAGTATTTGTCTACAAAAGTTATTATAAATGCTTCCATGCTTTTGGGTGGAATTATAGTAATTGGCCACATATGTTTTAAAATTATATCTTGTTCTTTTTTATTTAGGCTAAATATTTTAAGTGAATTATTTAATGCAATTCGTGGATGATGGAAGGCGTGAAATCTTTTTCGACCAGGTTCACGTATTCTCCAATCATATAAAAACAAATCATGAAGCATTCCTGCACGAGCAGCAGATATGTAATCTAAATTTAATTTCTTACATATTATGTAAGAAATTAAAGCAACTTTATAGCAATGATCAAAGCAAGAAGTATCATAATGTTGCCTAAAATTACGCATTTGTTGTACTGTATCATTTTCAACAATATCTTTAATTATTGCCCTAAACTCATTAGCACTAATGGATGAACTATTCATTTGTTATCTCCTAAAATATAAATATAATTCAATTATAGCATATATATAAATAAAATAAAACATATATAATAAATTTTATATAATATTTTATGAAGGATAGCTTGATTTTGTAAATAAAAAATGAATTTTTTAGTAATTTTTTATTGACAAGCTGTATCTTAGTGTGATATATTATTATAGAATATTTTTAAAATCTTGAAATGACGTTATTAAAAGTGTTAATCTCCTAGGGAAATAAGAGTATTAGGGTGGTTAAGATAGAAAATAAATTTGCGATTAAAAATTAAATATTTATAAGAAGGTAAGCTGGCAAATTATGTGAAGTTGCTAGTATACCTTTTTATTGCCTAAATAACGACTTGGAAAAATTAGAAGAATTGAGGAATTAACTAGGGAAGTAATTATAGAAGAATAAAATTGAGGAGCAGTAAAATTTTATTCTTGTATGATTTGAACTTAGGCTAAGAGGGACTTTTCTTCTGTAATTTTTAAAAGTATTATAAATCTGCCAAAAAATTTAAGAATGCTTTTGCATTTAGTATTAATAGGGGTGATTTTTTTGTTAACAGATGTTAAACACGAAAAATGTGTACGTAAAACATTTGCAAGAATTGGCGATTTTATAGAAATGCCAAATCTTATCAAAGTTCAAAAAGATTCTTATGAATGGTTTTTAAAAGAGGGACTAGGAGAAGTTTTAAAAGATATTTCTCCAATAGAAGATTATTCTGGAAATCTTGTACTTGAATTTTTTGACTATTACATGGAAGAAAATACAAAATACACAATAGAAGAGGCAAAAGAAAGAGATGCTACATATTCTTCAAGACTACATGTTAAAGTAAGATTAATTAACAGAGAAACAGGAGAAATCAAGGAACAGGAAATTTATTTAGGTGATTTCCCTATTATGACAGATAGTGGTACTTTTATAATCAATGGTGCAGAAAGAGTTGTAGTAAGCCAATTAGTTCGTTCACCAGGATGCTATTATGCTTCTGATTATGACAAAACAGGTGCTAAATTATTTACATCAACAGTTATGCCAATAAGAGGTGCTTGGCTTGAATATGAAACAGATGCAAATGACGTTTTCTATGTAAGAATAGATAGAACAAGAAAGCTACCAGTAACTTGCTTGTTAAGAGCACTAGGATTAGAAACAGATACACAAATAATTGAATATTTTGGTGATGATAGAAAATTAGTTGCTACAATAAATAAAGACACAGTAAAAACAGCTGATGAAGCTATTATAGAAATTTATAAAAAATTAAGACCAGGAGAATTGCCAACAGTAGATGCTGCTAGAAATTTATTTAGTGGATTATTCTTCGATAATAGAAGATATGACTTAGCAAAAGTTGGTAGATATAAATTCAACAAAAAATTAAGCCTAGCTGAAAGAATTACAAATAAAGTTGCTTTTGACGATATTGTAAATACTGAAACAGGTGAACTAATTGTAGAAAAAGATTCTGTTATAACAAAAGAAATGGCAGAAGAAATTCAAAATTCTGGAATTAATATTGTAGATTTGAAAGTAAATGACAGAAAAGTTAGAGTAATTGGAAACGGAACAGTAGATATACATAAATATTTACCAAATTTAGATTTATCTGATTTAAAAATTAAAGAAAATGTTAATTTTGAAGTATTAAAAGGTATTGTAGAAAATACAGAAGAGTCTAAATTAAAGAAAGAAATCGAAGACAGAATAGAAGAGTTAATACCAAAGCATATTACAACAGAAGATATATTAGCATCTGTTAACTATTTATTAGACTTACAATACGGATTAGGAAACGTAGATGACATAGATCATTTAGGAAACAGAAGAATTAGATGTGTTGGAGAACTTCTTCAAAACCAATTCAGAGTAGGTTTAACAAGACTTGAAAGAGTGGTTCGCGAAAGAATGACAATTCAAGACTTAGATGTTGTAACACCACAAACATTGATCAACACAAAACCTATAACATCTTCAATTAGAGAGTTCTTTGGAAGCTCACAATTGTCACAATTTATGGATCAAACAAATCCTCTTTCTGAATTAACACATAAAAGAAGAATTTCTGCATTAGGACCTGGTGGTCTTTCAAGAGAAAGAGCAGGATTCGAAGTTCGTGATGTTCACTACACACATTATGGTAGATTATGCCCAATAGAATCACCAGAAGGACCAAACATTGGACTTATATCAGCACTTTCTTCATTTGCTGTAATAAATGAATATGGATTTATTGAAACACCATATAGAAAAATAGATCCAGAAACAGGAAAAGTAACAGACCAAGTAGAATATATGTCAGCTGATGTTGAAGATGGACATATTATTGCACAAGCAAATGAACCACTAGACGAAGAAGGCAGAATTAAAAATAAGAGAGTAAAAGTTAGATACTTAGATGAAATCATAGAAGTTGAAAGAGAAAAAGTAGATTATATCGACATATCTCCAAAACAATTAGTTTCAGTTGCAGCAGCAATGATTCCTTTCTTAGAGCATGATGATGCAAACCGTGCGTTAATGGGAGCAAACATGCAAAGACAAGCTGTTCCATTACTAATGACAGATTCACCAATGGTTGGAACAGGTATTGAATATAGAGCTGCAAAGGATTCTGGAATAACAGTTTTAAGCAAAGAAGATGGAACAGTTGAAAGAGTTACAGGAGACGAAATTGTAATTAAAAATAATAAAGGAAATAAAACAACATATAAATTACGTAAATTCAAAAGAACAAATGGTGGAACTTGTATAAATCAAAGACCAATCGTTGTAAAAGGTGAAAAAGTAAAAGCTGGAGATGTAATTGCAGATGGACCTTTTTTAGTTTTTAATGTTATTTCATCTGCAGTAACTTTTTCTATTGTTCCATCTGCTTCTGCTAAAACCATTATTCCAGAGTCTTTTGCAGCTCTGTATTCCATTCCTGTTCCTACCATTGGTGAATCTGTTGTTAATAGTGGAACTGCTTGACGTTGCATGTTTGCACCCATTAATGCACGGTGAGCATCATCATGTTCCAAGAATGGTATCATTGCAGCACCTACTGAAACTAATTGTTGTGGTGAAACATCAACATAGTCAACTCTTTCAGGTTCAACTTCTGCTATTTCTTCTGCTATTCTTACTTTTATTTTTTTGTTCGTGAATTTACCGTTTTTGTCAACTGGTTCAGATGCTTTAGCTATAACAAATTTTTCTTCAACATCTGCTGGCATATATTCAACTATGTTAGTTAATTTATGTGTTTTCTTATCAACTTTTCTATATGGTGTTTCTATAAATCCATATTCATTAATTATTGCAAATGAAGATATTGCAGATATAAGACCAATGTTTGGTCCTTCTGGAGATTCGATTGGACATAATCTACCATAATGAGTAAAGTGAACGTCTCTTACTTCGAATCCTGCTCTTTCTCTTGAAAGTCCACCAGGTCCTAATGCTGAAATTCTTCTTTTATGTGTTAATTCTGATAATGGGT
>OLGM01000039.1_pt1 | contig 87113 bp, 98 predicted proteins | sample 1606001 | NCBI WGS metagenome assembly OLGM01 (sample SAMN03283294) | human gut metagenome | biome: human-associated habitat; material: feces | host: Homo sapiens | place: Peru | collected 2012
TATACCACAAAAATAGCAAAAAGCCCAGCATATGCTGGACTTTTTCGACAAGCTGAAACCGCTGTGGAAATACTCCGCAGCGGTTGCTGTTTATGTGGCTGAAACGGCAAAAACCTTGATTTCATGCGGTTTTCAGACATAGAAAAATGCCACCGTAATTCTATCAAAATTACGGTGGACTTATGGTGGAGATGATTCGGACACGGAGAAAGTCACGGTTTAAAAATACTTGTGTCTGCCGAGTGAATTAAAAGACTTTTAAGGAGTGTGATAAATACCTATATAAATACTATAAATTTGAATATCCTTAACTCACCAATTTTCGGCAACACAAAAGTATATTGCAAGGCAGTTAAAACTGCCCCCCACACCTCACGCTCAGTGCGTGGTGTGGTGTTTTGGCTTGCAATATACTTTTTGTTGCCGAATTTTTTGTCTATATATATTTTTACACTTTTGCGTGGAAAAGTACGGAAGATTTTTCCATTTTGCTGTTATATAATGTAAAAAGAGGGTGAAACAAGGCAGGTGATTGATATAGATAAAAATCAACAAAAATGCACAACATTAAACGGAGTTTATGAAACAATGAGCGAAATCATAGGCTTTGACAATGTGGTAAAACTGTATGAAAACTTTAAAGGGAGTCAGATAAACTTTCCTACCCGACTTTTTTCTAAGGAATTTGTCCTTGAAGAAGCACTCAAGGCATATGACGGAACATCGGAATCAATCAATCTGATTGCGACAAAATACTCGTATTCGGAACGAACAATCAGAAAACTATTAAAAAATCATTAAACTCAATTTAAGCAAATCAGCTTAAATCATATTTTTATTCGTAGGAGGAATTTTAGTGTTACAAGTTATCATCTCAATCATAGGTTTAATTATTGCAGTATTTGTTTTTGCTTTGATAGCAGACAAGTTTCCGTCCATTACAAACTGCATACCATTGGCAATATTCGTTTTTGTACTTTTATGGGGAGCAAGTATTTGTATTTCCTATATAGCGTGGTGGATTGGAATAATTGTAGCTATTGTCGCTCTGATTGTTTACATAATAAAAAAGAAAAAGCCTCTGCAAATGGACAACAACGAACCAATTGACAATAATCAGGAGGATAATAATGAATCTAAATGAATTTTTACAAAAAGAAAACTGCGCAAAAGAATTTAATATATGTGTTGGCAACATAAAAGTTTCAAATGAAAGAAATTTATACAATGCTTTAAGAAAATGGTATAAAAGCCTTGCAAAATCAGCACAAAACTCGTTTGATGAGGGTTATAAATCCTATAATAACTGTGAGGACATTATTTCTAAAGCAGAAGATGATTTTAAAAGCAGTATGGCAATTGTTGTTGAAGATTTGAAAGATACCTTTATAAATTTAGGTAAATATGATTATGACACCAATGCCGTTTCTGAACTAATCGAATCCGCAGGTTGCACAGAAATATTTGAAGAAAGATTTTGCTCTGTTGCCGAAAAAGTGTATTCTATTATGGGTGATGTTGAAGCTCAGAGAGAATACAGAGAACAAAGAAAAGAAAACAGAGGTCGTTGGCAGGGTGCTACTATAGGTGGAAATGCCATAACTGCAATAAGCCATCAAATTGATGTCGGTGCTATGAATATGACGAGTGGTGCGGCACATAGTGTTGCAAATGCTGTCGGCAACTTTTTCACCGAAATGCAGGCTGAATCAGACCTGAAGAAATTATTCAAAAATAATGAAGTTAAGATTTTACTTTCTGAGGGTGTGTATTACTCAGCATATTCCGTAATTGAGGTATTTATGCAAACAGTCGGACAAGATTATGACTGGGGATATGTTGAAGATTGCGACAGCGATAAAGCACAAAGATTGGTAAATAACCTCAGAAGCAATTCAATTGCTTCTGAGAATATTTCAAAAATCTGCATAGATGTACTTTCTCTTAATCCGTATAACATTGAAATATATGATTACTTATTAAAAAATTACGGTGATGACGGAAGTTTGAGTACATTGGCAGAATACTTCGACATAGACGGTTTTTCTGCAATAAAGGAATCTATGGCACTTGACTATGTAAAAAAGAATCAGGGTACAACAGAAGAAAATGCCGTTAAAGCTAAACACGATTTAATAGAATATTGCAAAAACATAAGACTTGAAATTACAGATGAATCCGAATGTATTACATACATAAATTCACTACTTGACGATTTTGATTTAAAATATCGAACAGTTGACGGTGTGGTCTGTGAAACAAGGGAAAGCGCTGATTTTTCAAGAAGCGAATTACCTGATATACTTGAATTTATGAAACAAATTCAGCCTTTAAAATCGGATCCGATATTGCCGTATGAAAATGACCTATTAGCAAAGAAAGAAAAATTTATCAACACATTTTCTTCAGAGGTTTCTAAAAAGCATTTAGAAACTATCAATACATATCTAAGTGATTTTGATAAACAATTTTGTAAAACAAAATTATTTTCAAGCGTTCCAAGAAAGCAAGCGGCAAAAGATAGAGCTTTATCATATGCAAAAGGACTTCGATATTCTACAATTGAGGAGTTTGACAGAGAATACGAAAAATATAAAGATTTTATTATCAAAAATCTTGGCGTAAACATTGATGAAGCTGTTGAAGCAAAAGAATATCTTGAGAAAAAGAGAAAACGCTTGTCAAGTCCATACGGTGGCATAGGCGGATTCGGCGGTTTCTTCCACAAAAGAAAGTAATGCAATTTTTTAGTAAACGCATATATTTGCAAAAAGTGTATATAAAAAATAAATAATTTTTCACCATCTGAAAATGCACTCACCAAAAGGCGGTGGGTGCATTTTTGCATAAATAAATGACAGAAAGGAGCGGAACAATGGAAGCATTATGGTTTGTACTTGGATTTGCTGTGACAACAACAGTTGTACTTGCAACGGAAAAACTTATCATCAAAAACTAAAATCGGAGGTAAAAATGTTTGGACTTATTATGGCACTTACAACAAAAGTAGCGGTAGAAATGTTTGCAACAGGTGGAGGAACTGCTATTACACTTCTCTGCACAGGTACAAAGCTGAGGAAAAGAAAATGATTGAAATATTGACACCTGATGATGTATCAAAAATCAAGGACTGTTACATTGCCAAGTATATCAAAAATCTTTTCACAAATCTTCTGACACAAACCTCTGATTGTTCGCTTGAAACAGTCGGAGGTATTTTTTATGTTGAAAATGAAAAAGACTTTGACGATTACAAAAGTTTTGGTTTATCCTCAAAAATAACAGAAAGCAGATTTGAATGGATTGACTTGATAGGCAATGATTTTCTTGACGGATACATAGTCCTTGACAATGACAGGGCGATAAATATCATCGGAAAAGCTTACTATTTTAAAAAAGGAGTATTGAACTATGAGTATAGCGAACACAATTGAAACAAACAGCACAGTAAAAACAATAGCGGTCTTTTCCAAAAACAGAAAAGACCGCTATTTATTGAAAGCAGAATGGGACAGCAACAAAAAGTCGCTTGCAATAATAATGACCTATCCCTCATCTGCCGATGAATTGATTTTTGACCAAACAACAATGCTTGTCAGGAACGGAGCGGTAAAAAATGATTTCGGCTCTGTTTCAATAATCAATCTCTTCTCATCAATCGACAACCCTTTGCCTAAAACAGACAAAACAAACACTTCTTTTGTAATGAGAGAATGTGACAATGCAGATGTAATAATAGTTGCATATGGCAGAAGCACAAGCTTTGAGGAAGAAAAGAAGGCTTTTCTCAATGCTTTGACAGAACACTATAATGACAAATTGCACACAATCATTGACTCAAAAGGCTTGATGTTCTCGCACCCTCTCTCACCCTTTGCACACCAGTGGAACATTCAGAAATTGGATTTGAAAAGATGATTGCATTGCCTTGAGATTTTCTCTTTGCGTGCGACTGTGCATTGATTGAAAAAACGGGATTTCGGGGAAGAAGATTTTTCAAAAGGACTCTCAAAGTGAAAAATCTCCCGAAATTCCATCCAAATTTTCGGTCTGCCCCGAAAAAGCCTTTTTTCTCTTTTGGAATTTTGTCTGACAAAATCTCCGTCAATTTGCACAAACAATGTTTTTTATTTTTTTGCCAAAAACAACCTCTGTCAGAATTTTTCAGAAACTTTTGAGAAAGACTTTCAAGGGCAAAAATCTCCGCCACAACAATTCAGCAGTTAAATAGCAATAATACACAATTTGTTCATATCCACAGTTATTTTTTAAAGCATTGACAACAAAAAAATTCGAGCCTATAATAGCAATACCGAATAAATAGGAGGTGTTATTATGCAAAATAATATAAATTCAAATGATTGCATAAAAGAAAAAATTTCTTTGAGTAAAAAGTTCCAAAGAATTGATATTTCAGAAGAAGAATATCAGAAAATTATCAGTACCATAAAATCACATTACATTGTTGATAAGGAAAATAACTTCATCGGTGTTGTTAAGAAGAATAAATATTCTTACGAAATCCGATACATAATGACCTATTGCAAGGTATTGCGAAAAATTATTGATATAGGTACAAAACAAATAAAGATTGAATATGAATACCACAACGGTATTGAAATTGATACTGTAAAACTTGACGGTGAATCTCTGTCGAAATTTGGTTTAAAAACACTTCTGACATACGGTGTCAGATTTAATGAAACCGATATTGATGAAGTGAATAAATATCTTATGAGAACCGATATGAAAGCCGAAATCGTATATGGCTATTCAAAGCTTGGTTGGGACAAAATAGACAACAGTCTTGTATTCAGATACAACAATCTGATTGCCAAAGAACCGACAAAGAAAAAATATATATACAACGGCAATCTTTGTCTGAATCACAAAGGTTCTTTAGATGAATGGTGTAATATGATACAGAATGAAGTCTGAGGAAATATTCCTATGTCATATCTTCTTATGGCTTCTTTCGCTTCCCCACTTCTTTCAATCTTAAATTTTTCACACGATTTCGGCTCAATACTTTTCTGTCTTTGTAATAATTCAAGCAAAGGCAAAAGTACAACAGCAATGTTGTGTGCAAGTGTGTATTCATCTCCTGTATTGAATAAAGGTGTTGCAATCACATTTAACGGTACAGAAAATGCACTTCAAGAGTTTTTAAGCCAAATAAACGGTCTTAGTGTTGTGTTTGATGAACTCGGTTCTTCAACAATCACCAATCTTGAAAGACTTATGTACAACTTTTGTTTGGGCAGAAGTAAACTAAGACTGAATGGTGACGCTTCACTTCAAGAAGTCAAAGAATTTTCTTCAGTGATTTTCACTACATCAGAAATAAGCTTTGTAAGTGAGAAATCTATGGACGGCATAAAAACCCGTGTATTTCAAATTGAAGATATGCTTACAAAAAATGCAGAGAATTCTGACAACATCAAAAGTATTGCAATGGCAAACTATGGTGTTGCAGGAAATAAGTATCTGCAAATGCTTGTTGACAAAGGTCAGGAAGAAATTGAATCAGACTATCAGAAATACAAAAATATTCTTCTTGAAAAGAATAAAGATATTGATGATAAGTGGAAGTCAGAACACTCAAATATAATGAGTGAAAGCTCCTTGGCTTGTTTTGAGCAGAGAAAAAGATTGACAGACAGAATATTATCAAAACTTGCAATTGTTGTTCAAGCAACAGCATATGCAAAGGAATTGTTCAATTTCAATATTGAAATATCTGATATGATAGATTATTCCCTCAATCTTACAAGCAAGATAGAGTCCACTCAGACACCCGAGGATGAACTGATGACAATAGTTCACGAAGATTTTGTAAAGAATATCAGAAAATACAAAATGAATTATCCGTTTGCTTTAAAAGTATTTGGTAAAAGAAAAGCGGAAGCGATTGATTATAACTCACTAAATATCGGCTATGTCGGACTGATAAGACTTAGTGCAAGCGACAATTATTATGAAATTTGTGTAGCTAAAAATTATTTTGAACAGTTGATGAAAAATAATCAAATATCAGATTTTCGCAAAAGGCTTAAAAATCTGAGAGCAATAGGTGTACTCATTGCAGAAAAAGACAGACTTGTCGCAAGAGAGAAAATCATAGAAATCATTGACCTGAAAGTATATATTTTCAGATTTCAGTTTAATGACAAGATGATGTCACTTCACAATGCTTATGAAGAAATGTACTTTGACAAAATAGAAAACTCCGATAATAAAGACTTTCTGTCAGATGATGAAGTACAAAATATAGAAGAATGTCTTGGAGGTGAATGATTATGCCAACTTTTGATTTTATACCAAAGAAAAAATATGAATATATTGATGACGGTACCTACACAGGTATTCTTGACGATATATATTTCAGTCCCGATTGCCGTAACTGCTGGTTCACAATAAAGGTAGATTCAATAGAAAACGGCTATTTTAACTGTATGTTCTCTAATATGGATATAGTTTTAAATAACTTCTGTTGTGAGTATGTAGATGATAATAACTGTTTTTGCAGTGATAATGTACTCGGCAAAAAAATTGAATTTTCTGTAAGTCAAAGAAAATACGGCAACAAAACTGTTTCTAAGATAACATCAATAAATGTTATTTCTAATAAAGAATAATTATATATTCATTAAATAAAAAAATCCTTACTTGCAGTATTATATATACGCAAAAATAATCATCAGGTTTTATTGTAAATGATTATTAGTGGTTTGGTATAAGAGTTGTGTAATACGGGATACACAAGCCAAGCATATAGAGTTTTACTCTATTTTAATCTCTTGATATATATAATATTAGGAGGTTTTAATATGAAAGAATCATTAGTGTGTTGCAGTATACCTCGCAATCTTCTGCTTAAACAGGATTACGACAAGAGTATAGATAAAGCTGAACATACAGACAACCGCATTTCTTCAGATTTCTATAATGTAATAATAGATGTCCTCATTGAAATGCTTAATATAGATTAAAACATAAACTTTGAAAATCATCTGTGCAGTTGCTTTTCAGTGACTGCACTTTATTAAATTTTAAATATATATTATATACTTGAATAATACTTTAGGAGTGATAATAATGAATGAAACAATAAAAGTAGTCGGATATGCACGATTTTCTTCTTCAATGCAAAGAGAGGAGTCCATAACAGCTCAAAAAAGATATATGATGATGTATGCTAAAAGAAACAATATGGAAGTTATTGATTGGTATTGTGATGAAGCAAAATCAGCAAAAACGGTCAACAGACCTGAATTTCAGAGAATGATAAATGACGCAAAGAACAATCCTGAATTTAAGGCGGTATTGGTACATAAAACAGACAGATTTTCAAGAAATTTGAGTGACAGTATTCAATATAAAAAAATTCTTGAAGAATACGGTGTGCAAGTCATATTTGTTAATGAGCGTTTTGAAGATAATCCCGAAAGTCATTTATTGTATCATATAATGGGTTCGGTCAATCAGTTCTACAATGAAAATCTTGCGAGAGAAGTAATGAAAGGACTGAAAGAAAATGCTTATCAATGCAAATTTACTGGTGGCAGACCACCTTTAGGATATGATGTTGACAAAGACCTTAAGCTTGTCATAAATGAAAAGGAAGCCGAAGCAGTTAGATTGATATTTGAAATGTCTGCCGAGGGATACGGCTACGGAGAAACAATAGACAAGCTGAATATTCTCGGATACAAAACTAAAAAAGGATTGCCATTTGTAAAAAACAGTTTGTATGAAATACTAAAAAATGAAAAATACAAAGGTACATACATTTTTAACCGCAGTTGTTCCGCAAACAGTTTGAACAAAAGAAACAATCACAGAAGAAAACCCGAAGAAGAAATAATAAGGATTGAAAACGGCTGTCCTGCTATTGTTTCGTCAGGATTGTGGCACAGGGCAAATGCAGTCAAAAAGGCAACACGAAGCAGCTTTACAAATGCAAAAAATACATATCTGCTCACAGGTCTTATACATTGCGGTGAATGTGGTGGCAAATTTCACGGAAATATCCGCTATAACAAAAACAACACAAATTTAGTATATAGATGCAGTGCAAAAAAGAATAAAAGAAAATGTGAATCAAAAGAGATAAGATGTGAATATCTTGACAGCTTTGTTATTGATAAATTTGTTGAATTTTTCTTCAATGACGATAATATAAAGGTAATAACAAAGCAATTAAATGAGCAATACAGTAAGTCTTGCATTTCTGATTTAGAATACAACGAAGCAAAGTCAACCTTAAAAATTCTCGAAAAGAGCAGGAATAATCTTGTTGAAGCAATAGCAAAAACAGGTATAAATGACATAATGTCCGACAAAATCAAGGAATATGAAGAACAAATCAAAAAGACTTCCGAGTTCATTCATAAGTATGAAAAGCAAAAAATTGATAGAATAATAACGGAAGATGAAGTCAGAGAACAAATAAATCATTTAAAGGATTACTTTTACAATCCTAAGAATATAATAAGAACAAAATTTGTTCTTTCGCAATATATAGACAGAATTGACATCACAAACGAGAATGTGCAAGTTAAATTCAAGGTATCAATGTCCCCATCAGGTAATACTGATGGGGATTATTTTTGTGTTCATACTGAAACTATAAAGAGAAAATATCTTTTTGATTATGTCTGTGAAAAGGTCGATTTTGAGCAATGGGACATAGAAAAACTGAACAAATCAGAATCGGAACATAGAAAAGGAGCATAGAGAAAGTGACTTATTTGGTGGACACTGACCGTATGCATACTCACACCGCTAAAAAATCCGATTGGAATGGGAGTTTTTGGGTATATGGTGGGTTATTCTGTGTACGGTTATATGATTTATATTGAAGCATTTTTTACTACATAAATGATTATCGTTTTGTCTAAAACACCGTATAGATATGGGAATTATCATAAACAGAAAAAGTCACGACTGCATATGCAATCGTGACTATAATGGTGGTCTTGACGTGCGCTTATCCGAACACCTATCCGACGCGCTGGAAAGTGCTTCTTCGGCAGATTTTTCCACGATTTCGGAGGTAATTTCGTTATTGTCGCCGTTATAATTATACGTAATAATGATTTTATCGTCATACAAGAAAATCTTGTTGACGAACATATCTATTATTTGCCGCTGATATTCCTTGTCGTCGACATCGCCCCCCTTGAAGCGTTCAAGAAAATAAATCGCTTGTTCGCGGCTTATCACCGGCCGTGCGATCTTTTCTCTTTCGATCTCGATTTTCAGGTCTTCCCGTTCGGCTTCCAATTCACGAAGACGCGCGCCCGTCGTTTCGGTAATAATACCCGCTTCGATTGCCTTCATAATATTTCGTATAGCTGATTCCGTTTCGGAAAGACGGTTATTCAAATAGTCAATAATCGACTTGTCTTCGCGTTCTTTTTGCTGAATATCCACGACACGATCGGCGATATATTCGATCACATCGTCTTGAAGAACGACGGAAGACGTCAAACGGACGACTTCGCGTTCCAACCATTCTTTTTGAACGGATTTCTTCTTGCACGTGTGGCGGGTTTTCTTCGCTCGGCAAGAATAATAATAATATTTGTTTCCGCTTTTTCCCGTTCCTGAATCGCCGATCATTGTACCTTTGCAAAGTCCGCAAAATATTTTACCGGTCAGCAGGAACGAAACGTCTTCGCCGCGCGCCCGCGCCGGCGCTTTTTTATTTTTATCCATTTCACGGTTGACCCTCTCAAATTGTTCGTCGGAAATAATACGCGGCATTCCGCCCGGTATAACTATATCGTGCCAGCGGTATTCGCCTATATATTGGCGATTCCGAAGAATACGTGTTATTCCGAAGTGTGTAAATTCTTTTCCGCGCCGCGTCTTTATTCCACACGACTTTATATGCCGCAGGATTTCGGCGACGGTCTTTCCGTCGTCGTACATATCAAAGAGCAAATGAACGATTTTCGCGCCGTCCGGGTCTATGTGGAATTTGTGTTCTTTATCCACGGAATAGCCGATCGAAAGCCCCGAACCATTGAACTGACATTTATACGCCGATTCGCGCATACCGCGGGTAATTTTTTCCCGCAATTCAGCGGAATAATATTCAGCCAAACTTTCCAGCAAACCTTCAAGGATAATTCCTTCCGCGCCTTCGGGTATGTGTTCTTTTGCGTATAGCACCGAAACACCGTTCCGGCGAAGAATTGCTTTGTTCTTTGCTATATCTTCACGGTTGCGGCCGAAGCGGTCAATTTTCCATACGATAACGGCGTCAAAGAATTTCTGTTTACTATCACGTAGCATTTTTTGAAATCCGGCACGGTTATCATTTCGACCGGTCTTTGCACGGTCGATATACGTTCCGACGATCTTTATATTATTAGCGTCCGCGTATTCCTGACATTCGCGCAACTGTCCTTCGATACTTTGTTCCGTTTGTCTGTCCGAAGAATAGCGGGCATAAATTACGCCGTTCATACACAATCTTCCTTATTCGCGCTATATGCGGCATTTATAAAATATGAATATTGTTCAAGATCGGCGACGCAGGAAAGCGGGATTTTCCAATGCCGCTGATTTCGATTTTTGACGATCTGCAAACGATCGTCTTTTTTTATTTCATCAGCGGCGTTCCACAAATCGAGCGAAACCCACTTCGCGCGATCGGTCGCCTTCAGGCGGCAAAAGTCGCCGTATTCGCCGGTGATTAAAGTTAAATAACTATCCGTACGCCGTTCGACCCTTACGTCGGCGGATTCCGGCAAAGATTCTTTGATTATCGAGAGGGCCGCCGCTTCGTGTTGGTTTAATACGACGGGTTCTTTCACCCGGTCGAAACTGCAACGACAACCCGCCACGCCGTTTTCGATAAATATTTCAAAAATTGCCACGTGTAACACCCCTTTATGTGTAATAGATTGTAAAAATATATATGTTCCCGCTTGGAGCGGGTAACGCAAACGCCACTTTTACTTTGTATGTGTCTTTGAACGCGCTTTTTCCCCTTCCGCAACAACGCGCGGTATATCTTCGCCGATAGAGGTCGCAGGCTTTTCGGTCAATCCGCCAATGGGGCTTCGGATACTTTATACCAAGAATTCGGCAAATACTTTCTTGCATATCCGGTTGTGCGCGATACTTCCTTATCAATTCTTTTTCGTGATCGGACAATAATTCGCCCAAAAAATCTTCGGTAATTTCTTGACGTGGAATTTCAGCACGACAAAGAACGCAATCGACGGAACAATGGAAATAATCGGCGATCTTTTGAAGACTTGTATTGTCAACGTTGTATTTACCTCGTTCCCAATATGAAAGCGTGTTTTGTGCGACGCCTAAATGTTTAGCAAGATCAGCTTGTTTTATTCCGTGGGCTTGCCGTAATTCTCTAATTCTGTTTTTCATATCCGATTCCCCCTTTATGTGTAATAGATCGTAAATATATATACATTCCCGCTGGGAGCGGGCAAAACAAACGTTATTTTGATTCGGTATGTACTGTGCCGAAAATCTTTTCCCCTTCAGCAACAACGGAAGCGGCGTCCGTGGCGATACTGGAAGAACGGTAATTACCGCTATTTATCAAATCGCGCATATATTCGATAACTTTACTTTGACCGTCAGCGTTGAGGGCAGAAAACATATTAAAGAAATCGCCGTCGTGTTTCGGTTCTTCTTTTCCAAAAATGATAAAATCCGCAGAAACGCCGAGGGCTTGCGCGATTTTAATAATATTAGAAATTTGCGGGTCTTTTGTTTCACTACCCAAAATTTTAGCAAGCGTTCCTTTCGGAATGCCTGAAAGTGTGGAAAGCATGTCGTTCGAAAGTTTTTGCGCCTTTTTCAGCGTTTTAATTCGGTTTATCATTTCTTCTAAATTATACATAAGATCGCCTCCGTTGGCTCAATTATAACCTTTCGCGGGTCGCTTTGTCAATAGAATATTACCGAATTCGGAAATATTTTTCAAAAGAAGTGTTGACAAATACCGAATACGGTGCTATTATAGAGAAAACGAACCGAATTCGGTTCTAAAACAGAGGAGGATTACCGAATGTTAAACAATCTACGCGCCGAACTTGTGCGAAAGGGATTCAACACCCCATCAGAAGCCGTCGCCGACGCCCTGAACTGCACTCCGAAGACGGCAAGAAATAAACTTGACGGAATTTCGCCCGTTACAGTACCGGAAGCGGTAAAGATTATTGAAACATACTTCGCAAGCGATAACTTTACGATTGAATATTTGTTCGCGGAAGTCAAAGTAACGGCATAAGGGGGGCTTGACAATGCAAACATTGACGATCACGTCAGGAAACGCCGTGGCGGTCAAGCCGAAAGCAATTCCAAAACACCGGGCCGATTCGTTGGCCCGCAGCACGCTTCACGCCGTCGAACGCTTCTTCGCCTTACCGGGCGTTCAGGAAGATTTCGAAAAATGGCTGAAGGATTATGAACGGAGGAAAGCAAATGTCGGCACTTGACGGAACAATCACATTTGTAAAGGCGAAAACAAAATTCGCGAAACGCGCAAAAATAAGGAAGTGGCGGTATGAAACATATAATTCAAATTTCGGGTGGTAAAGACAGCGTGGCGACTTCCTTAATGCTTATTAAACTTCGCGAAGAAAATAAACTTTCATACGATATTGACGAAGCGGTGTTTTTTGATACGGGTATGGAGTTTCAAGTGACATACGAAACAATCGAAACGATGAAAAAAATATTTGATAAGCAAAATATAAAATTTTCAACGCTTCACCCCAAAATACCATTTGAAGAAAAAATGTTCAATATTGAGGTTCACAAACGCAACGGCACAATCGGATATGGTTATTCGTGGTGTGGCGGCGTTTGTCGTTGGGGTACAACAGAAAAATTAAAAGCACTTGAAAAGCATTGCGCCGGAGCGGTTCAAATTGTAGGACTTGCTTATGATGAACAAAATCGTATTGCAAAAGAGCGAAACGGAATTAAAGCATTCCCGATGAACGATTGGAAAATGACGGAAGCAGACGCGCTTAAATTTTGCTATGAAAGCGGAATTGAATGGAAAGAAGACGCGGGAGCGGGTGAAATTCGGCTTTATGATGTACTTGATCGTGTTTCTTGTTGGTGCTGCGGAAACAAAAACTTAAAGGAACTTCGAAATATGTATTTGTTTCTTCCGAATTATTGGGAGCGGTTAAAAGAACTTCAAAGTAAAACCGACCGTCCGTTCCGTCGCGACGGTAAAACAATTTTTGATCTTGAAGAACGCTTCAAACGGGAGGTGTCGGTATGAACGAAGCGCTTTTAAGTAGTAAAAATATGAATTGGTGTACCCCACAAGATTTCTTCGATCGCCTTAACGCTGAATATAACTTCGTATTAGACGCAGCGGCGACGGACAAATCGGCAAAATGCAAGAAGTATTATACGCCGGAAACAGACGGATTAAAACAGCCGTGGGCTATCGGAGGGGCTGTATTCTGCAATCCGCCATATGGTCGAAGTATCGGTGCTTGGGTGGAAAAGGCTTTCAGCGAAGCAAAGAGCGGGACAACAATTGTTCTTCTTATTCCCGCCCGAACCGACACAAAATATTTTCACGAATACATTTACGGAAAAATTGTGCCAAATACACGGCTTCAATTTCAATCCGCACAATATACCGGGATTATATGAGCAATGCAGAAAGGCGGTATATCCAAATGACAAATGATGAATTGAAGCAAGCGTTATTCAACAAACGCCCCGTAATACATAATAAGCCGCCGCTTGGCGAAATCGAATATAAATGCGTTTCCGCGATTATTTACAGGGTAAACAAGGAAGGCAAACTTGACATCAGCGCGGAATTGACGGATATATGCGGTCATTCGGTCAGTACGGCAGACCCCGCACAGCTTAGATACAAGGAGAAATAAAAATGATCGCTTATATCATTACGGGCGTTATATGTTTTGTTTTGGGCGGCGTGTTCGGCGTTTTCATTATGGCATTGCTTGCAGCGGAAAAGAGAAGTGTGCAAAAAATAATATGAGGAGGGATAAATTTATGAATAACACTTTACTTATAAATTCAAAGACGGGGCAGGGATATGTTGATGTTTTGCAAACTACGCAGCTTTTAAAAAAGTTGGCAGAAATATAAGCAATTTAGCATTAAGGAAATTATTATGAGAGTAGAAATTATAACAAAAGAAATGATGTTTAAACTTGTAAAGACCTATGCCGGCAGTGAATACGAAAAAGGCAACGAGGATTACTTTGCTATGACAAAAAATGTAGATGATTGTAAGTTTGAATTGCGTAATGACAAAGCAGTGCTTAGATACAAGAACGATGATGAATTTATAACGGCTACACTGTACAGGAGATGTTACCCAGATTATGAGGACGAGATGTGCTGTAGGCTGTCGGTGAAGGTCGATAAAGAATTTGTTGAGTTTGAGGTAAGCGTGGACCTAATGGAACTTTGCGGAATGGTGGTTGAGTAATGGAAAATATACTTATTAATATCAAGGACGGCGAGGTAATGATATTGCAGGGACTTGATACAGTGACAGCCGAAAGGCTCGAAGACATACTAAACTATGTAGCTGAAACTAAAGAAAGTCTTGATAATCATAAACTTTGCAACAAAGCAGTCGGATTTAAGCGTGTTGTTAAGAACTGCAAGAAGTTTATTAAGTGCTGTAAGTACGCAATGAGAACTTAACAGGAGTACATATGTTTAAAGTCAGATGTAAAGAAGATATATCAGAAGTCTTTGAAGTATACGATGTATTTGAACCTGTGGAGGAAAGCAATGACATTTGTAAGGACTGCAGAGCTACGAGAATTAAGCAAGCTCAGAGGAAATATGCGATACTGAGCAATAAAAGGAGAATGTAGATGAGAGAAATATTATTCAGAGGCAAGAGAGTAGATAATGATGCGTGGGTTGAAGGTTTATTGATAATAATATGGGGGCAGTATCACATTATACAACCTAATGATGAAAATACAGCTTACCCGATTGTCCTCAAAACCATCGGTCAGTTTACAGGCTTGACTGACAAGAACGGCACGAAGATTTTTGAGGGTGATATATTTAAGTTTGAAGATGAAGTTTGGCAAAGCTGTTACACGCCCTGCGGCACGGAATGGAATTCGTGGAAAGTTGAGAATTGCGGAGTTGTTGGCTTTAACGAAGAATTATCGCAATATGATTTTGTTAGATACAAATTCGGTCAAAACTCAGTTGAAGCTAATTTGCACGAAAATCACGATATGACATTTTCTGAATTTATAACTGATTTAGAAGTCGTTGGCAATATCTATGATCATCCGGAATTGTTGGAAGGTAGTGAAAACAAAGAAGTGCTTTGACATCTGCAAGAAAAGTGGAGTTTTTTATGTGAAGCAGACGAATATAAAATACTTATCGAAAACAGCATAAAAAAATAGTCCGTTTGGTTGCACCCAAACGGACTATCGGAAACGACTTTTCGCCGCCCCTAAAATCTGTATTTATTATAGCGCAGAAGCGGCGAAAAGTCAAGATTACACGGGCAAAAAGAAGCCCGTTCGCGGGCTTGTATTGGATAGTATTTTATCAACTAACAAAGAACGCGAAAGATTGATTTTCAAAGGAGTGCTAAAACAAATGGAACAGAATAAAAATAATTATCATTCATCGGTGAAATTCAAGTCATTGTCCGCGTCAAGTCAAGTCGAGTTATTGAAAAGGCAATGTGAAGCGAATGTCCCGTTTTACGAAGTCGTGGAAGATGTAAAAAGTGAAATTGATTTCGATTGCTTCGACAGAGTGGAAAAAGAACAAGCCGAAGAAATATGTTTAATGATCGCGGAGGTTTTGAAATTACCGCCGGAAGCAAAAGTGCGTATCGCGGGAAATGATCTTACCGCTGATATGGTGGCGACAATCTTTCATCGTTTGACACACGAACATATCGCGCTTGTTATGAAAAACTACGGAAAAGCAACATACGAAATTCATCACAAAAAAACATATCTTCGAACCGCGCTTTACAATTCCGTGTTTGAAATCGAAAGTCATTATGCAAATCTTGTCAAAACGGATTTAGAGTAAAAAGGCGGTGCGAATATGATACGGGAAAAACATACAAAATCGGGAAAATTGTTCGAAGCGGACTTTTACCCCGTGTGGAATGACGGAAGGCGTATGCCGTCCCGCTCACCCAAAAAGAAAAGGTCAACGCCGGAACAGGAACGCTATAACAAGCGGCAAGCCGAAAAGAAGCTTATTCGCCTTGTAAACACGAATTTCGACGAAGAAGATATTATTATGCACCCTACATACAGCCCCGAAAAAGCGCCGCAAAGTAAAGACGAAGCACGCCGCGATATTATAAATTATCTTCGCCGCGTAAAAACGCGCAGAAAATCGGAATTGAACAAGACCGTAAATGCGCTTGAAGCTTTGCCGGATAGCGACGCGCTGAAGGAGCAAAGAAAAGATCTTGAAATTCGAAAAGCGAAGCTTGAAGCCCCGTTCAAGTACATTTATGTTATCGAACGCGTGCAATACAAGACGGGAAAATACAAAGGGCGCGACAATTGGCATTTTCACTTGTTTATTACGGGCGGTATTCCCCGAAAAGAACTTGAAAAAATGTGGTCGAACGGGCTTCGCACAAACGCCGATAATTTTCAGCCTGAAAAGTACGGCCCGGAAGCAATCGCGAAATATATGTCAAAAGACCCGCAGGGTTCAAAGCGTTTTTGTTGTTCGCGAAATCTTGAAAAGCCGAAAACGCCGAAGCCGAAGGACGGGCGTATATCGCCCCGTGGCGTTGCAAAATTGGCACAGGAGCGCGCGGAAGACCGCGAATATTGGGAAAAGAGATACAAGGGCTATCGCTTTATCAAAGCATACGCCCGATACAACGATTACAACGGACATTGGTATTTGTCGGTCGTAATGTATAAAGCGGACGACGGAGCGTTGCCGCGATGGGAGGTTGAAGAATGGTTGGACGAATAACGCTTGGAAGTCTGTTTGACGGTACGCGTTACAAGCAAACGGGAAATTCCCTTGCTATCCCCTGCGCTTTGCGCGTTATCGGGTACATAGCGGATTACATACGGGAGGGGGCGGAAAAATGACGGAATCAGAATTTAAAAAGCGATATTCGCGGGAGCGTACCGACAAAATGGCAATGCTATGTTTGTTTTGCGGAAATATCGACGAAGTACAAACGAGATTTTCGGACGGTTGCGTATGTTCTTCTTGTGGGCGTATGGTTTGCCCTATCGGTTTTCTTAAAAAAGCAAAAACAGGGCCGACACAAAAACCGCATACGCAATACGAAGCGGCAGAACAAGAAGCACTTTTCAAATGGGCTTTGTTTATTCGTGGGCGCTTCCCCGAAATAGATTTGCTTTATCATATCCCAAACGGTGGCAGCAGAAACAAAATTGAAGCGGCAAACCTTAAACGACAAGGCGTAAAAGCGGGCGTACCCGATTTGTGTTTACCTGTCGCCTGCGGAAATTATCACGGTTTATACATCGAACTGAAAGCAGGCAAAAACAAAACGACGGACAAACAAGACGAATGGTTGCAAAACTTACGCGATCAACAATACGCCGCCGAAGTGTGCGTCGGTTGGGAGCAGGCAGCGGAAGTTATAACAAAATATCTTGAAATGAGAGGAAAAACAAATGGTACACGCACTTAAAATTTACCCGGAATATTACGAAGCCGTAAAGAGCGGCAAAAAGCCGTTTGAAGTCAGAAAGAATGATCGCGATTTCAAAATCGGCGATTATTTGGCACTTAATGAATTTATCCAGAACGGAGCGGGCGCAGGCGAATATACAGGGCGTTCGATTATTGCGAGAATTTCTTATATTTTCACGAATGAAGAATATTGCAAAGACGGCTTTGCTATTTTGGGATTGAACCCGTGCGAATTATCGGACTTAAAAAACACTAAAACAGTTTTAAGCTGTTTTGGGCTTCCGACATTCGAATTCAAGGAGGTAACACGAAATGTATAACAACAAAAGTATACGTCAACAATCCGACGAAATAGAAAAAATTGGATTTGAGAATGAAGCCACTTGCCCGTATTGCGGTCAAATATCTATTGCAGGAGGCGATTGCGATTGTGCGGGAGCAAAACGCGCCCGAAGAATTGAAGTGCAAATATGGCAGGCAAAGCAAGCTATCGACGAAATTTTCGGAGAGCAGGCAGAACAGGACGGCAAAAAGCCGATCGCAGAAGAAAATATCGCTATTTTGAAAACCGTTGCGGAACAAATCGCAAATTATAAGCTTCATTCCGCTTCGTTCGTTTTGTCGAGCGGAACGCGTGCAAAATTAACGCGCGGTTCAAAGGGTGTTATCAAAATCGAGCGAACCGAAACGCAAAAGGACAGTGCGGAGGTCGAAGAATGAATATTATTGCAATCAGTGGAAACATAACGCACGACATCGAGTTAAAAACAACGCCCGACGGGATTTCGGTATGCACTTTCACGGTAGCTGTTAGACGACCGGGCGCAAAAGATAAAACAGATTTTATAACTTGCGTTGCGTGGCGGCAGAAAGCGGAATTTATTACGCGATATTTTTCTAAAGGTCAAAAAATCGAAATCACGGGTATTTTGACTTCGCGAAAATGGGAGGACAAAAACGGCAATAAACGAACAACATTTGAAATTGTCGTAAATGAAGCGGGCTTCGGCGAAGGAAAAAAGAAAAGCGATGAAGCAGAAGGCACAGAATACGAATTTGCGGAATTCGATTGTTCGGACGAAGATTTGCCGTTTTAGGAGGTCGCAATATGCAATACATAGCTTATTTTGTAACGGCGGCTTCAATCGTCGGAACGGTCGCAAATAGTTTTCAAAAGCGGTGGTGCTTTTGGGTGTGGATTTGCACGAATTCTTTTTGGTGCATATACAACGTCGTAAACGGCAGTTACGCGCAAGCGCTTTTATACGCCTTTAATTTTGCTATGGCAATTTTAGGGCTTATCAAGTGGCGGAAGAAAAGAACACACATTCCCCGAAGAATTGTAAAGCGGATAAATAAAGCGCTGGAAATAAAACTTTACGAATGGCAAATAAACTTCATTTTCGGAAACGGAGAATACAAAAACGAATATCAATACGGCCGCAGGAACGGGAAGACCCTTGCGAACGCATTAAAACTTTGTCTTTCGAGCGGGCCACCGTTGATCTACGATAAGCGAACCGGGCTTTTTCTGTCCGGCAATCCCGAAGCAATCGCAAAAGAAGACGCGGTAACGCGAATGAGGTATCGGCATTTTTGCGCCGAAGTTTTGAGAATATATAAAACGCTGGACGAAGCCGGCGGAATTCCTCTACGTGAAATTATCAGCACTTCAAAGAGCGACGGGTACAACGTTCAATTTATGACCGTTGACGAACACGAAGAATTACACAAAGGCGGGTAAAAATGTACGATTTATTGGACACATTAAAACAACCGGAAGCGGCCGAAGCGTTAAAAGCGGCCGAAAAGATCGTCGTTTCGTTAGATCAATCAAACGGCGAAGATAAAACGGCTTGCGTCGTCGCGGCATTTAACGCCGTCGGCGAAGCGTGCATTATTGCGACAAAGTTTTTTTCCGAAGCGGTATCCGCCATAAAAGCATACACGGAAACCGTGATTTCGCTATACCCGAACAAGCGTGTTTTACACCTTGCAAAATATCACCCGAAAGAACGCGTCCGTAAAAAGAATATGCGCCGCGTTTTGAAGTGGATTGAAAGGGGGCTTTGAAATGGTCGAGATTATTAAAACGGCGATCATCTGTGCGGCCATTGTCGCGATCGTGGTTATCGCCTATAAAAACAAGAAGTGAGAGGGTCGGCACAATGAAGAAGGATTTTACAAGAGATTATACGACGGAAATTTTTAGGGCTCACGCAGCGGCGGGAATGCCTACATACGAAGAAGCGCGGGAGCGGGTATATAAAACCGAACTTGCGAAGCGGGATTCTATGGACGCCGCAACCGCGATCGCGCAAGCGGAAATCGCTACCGAAAAAAGAACGCCGTATCTTCTCGACATTATGGCAGCGGAAAAGACGCTGGAACTTTTGGAGCGCGGCGGAAAAGGTATGATCGCCCGCGCGGTGAAGGCGGTATATTGTGCATATCCTACGCAGCCGTTACACCGTGGCGATATTACGAATCGCGTTCGCCGCTTCTCTTTGGAATGCCCGGCGGATACAAGCACCGTTTATCGCTGGTTAAAGGAAGCCCGCTTATTGTGTGCCGCCGTACGTGGGCTTCGCATATCCGACGACGACGTGGAAAGATATAGCATTGTTTTATAACGTGCGAGTAGTGGGGTATGATTATCTGTTATACTATGCACAATGAAGAATTGTAAAAGAGCCGTGGCCCTTGCGGTTACGGTTCTTTTCTTTGGGCTTCTACGCTACAAAGGAACGTGAAGCGCAAGGGGCGGGAGCGGTGGCGAACTGTGAAAGAATTTGCGAAGAAATTTTATTTGTCGAAGGCGTGGCGGAAAACACGCGAAGCGTATTACCGTTATCGGTTCGGTATCTGTGAGCGGTGCGGCGCGGCCGGCGACATTGTTCATCACAAGAAGTATCTTTCACCGTCAAACATTCACGACCCGAATATAACGCTTTCGTTTTCGAATCTTGAATTACTATGTCAGGATTGCCACAACAAAGAACATTCAAGCAAATATAAAAAGCGATATTCATTTGACGCAAACGGAAACATAATCCCCCCCACCCTACCGAAAAAATAAACCGCAGCGGAGACCGGAGAGTGGAGTGAAATTTTACTCCGCAGGCGCGCGCATAACGGGTGTTGCAAGGGGTGGGGGTATCAAGCACAAAGGGAGGTGTTTTTATGGCAGAAAAGCGAGAACAAACAAAAGAAGAAAAAATCAAGAAAGAAATTGCCAGAATTAAAAGGGCTTTGCGCGATCTTGACAAGAATAAACTTTCGGTCATTGAACCGCTTATAAAATCAGCGGCTTTTATGGCTGTTTCGCTCCCGGAGTTAGAAAAAACGATCAACGAAAACGGCTTTGTCGTGGAATACAAAAACGGCGAAAATCAATTTGGAACAAAGCAAAGCGACGAAGTTAAAACCCTGCTTGCTATGCAGAAGAATTTAACGGCGACCATAAAAACGCTTGTTGATATAGCCCCGGCGACGAAATCTAAAAAAAGTCGTCTTACCGAGTTAATGGGCGAATGATTTATGCCGTATGCAAATTACATTTTTGAGTATTACGACGCAATTAAAACCGGGCGCGTTACCGTTGGCAAGTGGATAAAGCTTATATATGCAATCCTTGTTAAAGGGTTTGAAAATGGGCGTTGGTTCTTCGACGCAAAAAAGGCAAACAAAGCAATTAAATTCATCGAAAATTTTTGTCACCATTCTGAAGGAAGAAGCGATCTTCTAAAACTTGAATTATGGCAAAAAGCCATTGTTTCCGCGATATTCGGTATTGTTGACGCAGCAGGCTTCCGACAATTCCGCGAAGTATTTATCCTTGTCGCGCGAAAGAACGGTAAAACACTTTTTGCCGCTGCGATAATCGCGTGTATGTCATATCTTGACGGCGAATATGGCGCAAAGGTTTATTGCCTTGCGCCGAAGCTTGAACAAGCCGATCTTGTTTACGACGCGTTTTATCAAATCGTGCAAGCCGACGACGAATTGGACGAAATGGCGCAAAAACGCCGCGCGGATATATACATTCGCGAATTCAATACAAGCATACGCCGTCTTGCTTTCAACAGCAAAAAATCGGACGGTTTCAACCCGCATTTAGCCGTATGCGACGAAATAGAAGCGTGGCCCGGCGAACAGGGATTGAAGCAATATGAAGTTATGAAATCTGCGCTTGGAGCACGTAAACAGCCGATTATATTATCTATTTCGACAGCGGGATATATTAACGACGGTATCTTCGACGAACTTGTAAAACGCGCCACAGCGTTTCTAAAAGGCAACAGCGACGAAGCGCGATTGCTTCCGTTTTTGTATATGATTGATGATGTGGAAAAATGGGACGACATCGAGGAAATCAAAAAGGCAAATCCGAACTTGGGCGTTTCCGTGTCACGCGAATTTTACGAAGAAGAAATCAAAATCGCCCGTCTTTCGCTATCAAAAAAAGCCGAATTTCTATGTAAATATTGCAATATTAAGCAAAATTCTTCGGTTGCTTGGCTTGATTTTCAAGATGTGGAACTTATTTCGGGCGAAAAATATTCGCTTGAAGATTTCCGCGGTTGTTATTGCGTTGTTGGTATCGACTTGTCGCAGATTAAGGATTTAACCGCCGTGTCGGTTGTCATTGAGAGGGACAAAAAATTCTATGTGTTTACACAATTTTTTATGCCGCGGGAGCGGATAGAAAAGGCAGCGGAAGAAGAAAATACGCCGTATAACATCTTCGTACAAAAAAGGTTCGTAACGGTCAGCGGCGAACACTTCGTCGATTATCACGACGCATTTAATTATATCTGTATGCTGCTTAAAAAATACAAGATTAAGCCGTTAAAAATCGGTTACGACCGATATTCGGCACAGTATTTAATACAGGATTTAGACAAAGCGGGCTTTCATACCGACGATGTATTTCAAGGCACGAACCTTTCACCGCTAATGCACGAATTCGAAGGTATCGTCAAGGATAAACAAATACAAATCGGCGAAAACAATTTGTTGAAATCTCATTTATTGAATGTTGCGGTACAAATCAACAGCGGTGACGGGCGAATGAAGCCCGTAAAAATAGAACCGCGCTTGCATATTGACGGTTTCGTGTCGATTATAGACGCTTTCACAGTACGAAGCAAATATTATTCCGAAATCGGAAAAATGCTTGAAAACGCAAACAAGGGGGTGAAGACTTGAACTTTTTGAAAAGATTTTTTTCGGGACTACGAAGAACCGTGCGAATTGTATTTAACCGAAGCGAATATGCCCCGTCAGGTGCTTTGCGGGATAACGAAATCGTCGGGGCCATTGCAAACGCTATCGCCGTAAATGTCGGCAAGCTATCGCCGCAAGTGATACGCAAGGACGCGAAGGGCGTAACAATCAAGAACGATTATCTTTCGAAGCTGTTAAATATTCGCCCTTGCCCGGAAACTTCGACATACGATTTTCTTTATCGCGTGGGAAGCGATCTTGTAAATGCTTCAAACTTTTTTGCAATCATTTTTTACAATGCAGATTTTACGCGTATTGAGCGGGTACAGCCTGTAACGGTGCGCAATCACAGGATTTTCGAAGACGAAAGCGGCGTGATTTATTTTAATTTTGTGTGGGATTACGACGGCAAGGAATACACCGTGCCATATCAGTTTGTAATTCACATAAAAAGCAGATACAACAAAAAACGCTTTCTTGGAACACCGCCGGACGCGCAGTTGAAAAGCTCAACCGATCTTTTAGAAATCACATACAACGGCATTAAAAGCGTGATAAACAATTCGGCTTCGCTTCGCGGATATTTGAAATATAACAATTTCGTTGACGACGACGAATTAAAAGAAAAAGTCAAGGAATTTCAAGAGGCGTATATGTCAGCGGAAAACGAAGGCGGTTTAGCGGGACTTGATAATTCAATGGACTTCAAGGAAATAACGCAGCAGCCGCGCCCGATACCGACGGCACAAGTCGCGTTCTTCCGCGATAACATTTACCGTTATTATGGCGTAAATGAAAAAATACTTACATCGACTTTTACTGAAGCGGAATGGAACAGCTTTTACGAAGCCGTTATCGAACCGATCACGATACAATTATCGCTTGAATTTACTTTCAAGATTTTCACAGACCGCGAAAGAGGTTGTGGAAACAAAATCGTTTTTACGGCGAACCGATTACAGTATGCAACGCTTCAAACCCGTTCGGCAATCGGCAAAGAATTATTCGACCGCGGTGTGTTGACAATCAACGAATACCGCGAATTGATGTATTTACCGCAAATCGACGACGGCGATGTGCGTATGATTTCGCTGAACTATGTAAAAACGGACGATCAAACCTTATACCAAACAGGCAAGGAAGAAGGGGCCGGTACAAAAACAGACCAGCCGCCCGAAGATATGCCGCCGGAAGACCGCTTGGCGGTTATTCAATATATCAAAACCAAATTACAGGAGGTGTAACAATGCAGATTTTTAACAGTGTGAACGCGCCGCGTGTTAAAGACAATTTGAAACAGTTTTTAACAGTAAAAAATGAAACGCTTACAAGCGCGGATTTGTACTTTTACGGCGACATCGTTTCGGATTGGTGGGGCGCGTGGACGGACAGCGACCAATACCCCGAAGCCGTGCGGGATTTCTTGAAAGAACAGGACGGAAAAAACCTAAATATCTACATAAACAGTGGCGGCGGTTCGGTATTCGCCGGACTTGCTATTTACAATATGCTATCACGCCATAAAGGCTTCAAAACCGTTTATGTGGACGGTATGGCGGCTTCAATTGCTTCGGTGATTGCCCTTGCGGGCGACCGCGTTATCGTACCGTCAAACGCGTTTTTGATGATACATAAGCCGTGGGCGCTTTGTCAAGGAAACGCGGACGATTGCCGTAAAATGGCGACCGATCTTGACGCTATCGAAACAGGAATAATCAATGTATACAAAGAACACCTTGCGGAAGGCGTCGATATTGCAGAGATTAAAAAAATGGTTTCGGAAGAAACTTGGCTGAATGGTGAAGAAGCCGCGAAATATTTTTCAATCGAAGTCGGAGCGGCGAAAGAATATGCAGCAAAATTTACCGATACCGTATCGGCATACGGAAAAGTACCAAAAGAAATTATCAAATCCGCGCGGGCGGCTGATAATACCGCGCTTAACACCGCGGAAAAAATTACACGCCTTACAATTAAGGCAATTTCGAAAGGAGCATAAACACTATGACAGTAAAAGAAATGAAAGCACGCTTGCGCGCAATCAATGCCGAAGCGGCGAAAATCAAGGAGGGCGACAAAGAAGCCCTTGACAAGCTTCTTCTTGAAGCGGAAGACCTTTCCGCAAAAATCGAAGAAGCGGAAAGTCGCGCCCGCCTTCAGAGAATGGCAGTGGGAGCGGCAGACCCCACTGGCGAACCGAAGCCCGGCGAAAATGGAAACAACCCGGAAGACAGCGCGACAAAACGCGGTAAAGCACTTATGGTGGGTAACAAGGTATCGCGTAAATTCGCACCGAAGAACGCAATTTCTTCGACTTCAACCGTTCTTACACAGCATACCGCGTCCGATGTAAAGCCGACATTTAACGAGGTTTCAAGCCTTGTTGACCGCGTAAAGGCTGTTCCTCTTCCGGGCGGTGAAAGCTACAAGCGCGGATTTGTTAAGGGCTACGGCACGGGCGGTCATACTGCCGAAGGCGCGGACTACAACACCGCCGAACCGACATTCGGATATGCGGAAATGACAAAAACCAAAATTACCGCATATTGCGAAGAACCCGAAGAAATCGCGAAGCTTGCGCCCGCAGATTACGACGGCGTTATCAGCGGTTCGACCGAAATTGCCGTCCGTAAATTCCTTTCTAAACAGATTTTGATCGGACAGGGCGGCGCAGGCAAGCTGTACGGCATTTTCTACAACCCAAAAGACAGCAACGACGACATTATCGACCGTAACACTGATATTTCCATTCCTGCAATCGACAAAAACACGCTTGACGAAATTATCTACGCGTACGGCGGCGACGAAGACGTGGAAGACATTGCAACGCTTATCCTTAACAAAATGGATTTGAAAGCATTTGCAACGCTTCGCCTTGAAGACGGCAAAAAGGCTTACACCGTCGTAAATCACGGCAACACGGGAACAATCGACGGCGTTCCGTACATTATCAATTCAGCTTGTAATGCGGTTTCTAATTCCGCAACAACCGCCGGAAGCTATTGTATGGCATACGGGCCGCTTTCCAATTACGAATTACCCGTATTCTCCGATATGGATATTCAGCGTTCGACCGAATTCAAATTCAAGCAGGGACAGATCGCGCACCGTGCCGACATCTTCGTGGGCGGTAATGTCGCGGCATACAACGGCTTCTTGCGAGTAAAAAAAAAGTCAGTCTAACGGATAACGGAACATTAACGGTTGCGTCAGCGGCAGGAAGCGCAGCGGGTAAAACTGTAATTACCGTTTCGGAGAAAATCGGAGCGGGCAACAGCTACAAATACAAGGTAGCCGCCTCCCCCACTATTCCGAATATCGGTGATACTTGTTCTTCCGGCTATACCAATTGGAACGGCAGCGACGAAATAACCGCCGAGAGCGGAAAACAAATCGTCATTGTTGAGGTTGACGGCAATAACGCCGCCGTGGCGGTGGGAAAAGCGACCGTTATTTCGGCTTGATCGGGGGCGCTTGAATGATTACTCAAGAACTTATCAACGCAATTAAACTTCGCTTACGAAAGAAGCGAAGTGATATTCTTGACGAAGACATAAAACAGCTTGCGGAAGTAGCCGTCGCAGATATGAAGCGCGTCGGGGTAGCTGATAAATTTTTATCGGCTATTACCGACCCGATTATCAAAGAAACGGTAATTACCTATGTAAACGCAAACTACGGAAACAATCCTGACAAAGAAAAACTTATGGCTTCTTACGATATGCTTATAACCAAAATCAAGGGAGGGCGTTACCGTGAATGACGAAATTGTAACGCTTGTATGCGAAATAGACGCGGAAACCGAAGAAACGCAAGAAGTATTTGCAACGGTTGAGGGTATCGGACAACAAGAATTCTTTGCGGCAGCGCAAGCGGGATTTAAAGCTGAATACAAAATAACCGTTTGGCAAAGCGACTACGAGGGGCAAAACATTGTCGAATTTAATAATCAGCGGTACAGCGTTTACAGAAAATATCCGCGTTCCGATGAAAAAATCGAGCTGTATCTGTCAACAAAAATCGGGGTTTAACCGTGGCGATCAGCATTGAACAAATGGCAGACATCATTATTCAAGAACTTTCTTCGTACACGGTCGAAATTGCGGAGGGTGTAAAAGCCGCTGTCGATGAAACTTCGCAAGAATTGTTGGAAAATATCAAAGCCGACGCACCGGAATTAACAGGCGATTACAAAAAGGCTATGAAAATCAAAACAACAAGCGAAGATTTTTACGAAAAGAAAAAGACTTGGTTCGTTGACGCGAAAAGCGGCGAACATCGCTTAACACATCTTTTGGAAAACGGACACGCAAAACGCGGTGGCGGTCGCACAAAGGCTTTTCCACATATCGAAAAGAACGAAGAAAAGGCACAACAGGCGTTCACGGAACGCGTCGAAGGGATAGTAAAAAATGGCGGTAAATGAGCATATCGAAAAAATCTTAAAACCGATAGGGCTTCCTATCGCGTACCGCGCGTTCAAGCCCTATAAAAATAAGCCCGTCCCCGCCCCGCCTTATTTGATTTATTTAATAAGCAATGAGAGTGGGCGCGGCGCAGACGGAAAGAACCTTTACAAGCGGCTGCATATCGTTGTAGAACTTTATACCACAACAAAAAACACGGCGCTTGAAGACAAGGTGGAAAATGCAATTTCAAAATATGAATTCGAAAAATACGAAACATACATTGAAAGTGAAAAGATGTGGCTTGTATCTTTTGAATTCGATATTTTTGAAAAACAAGGAGGAATTAACAATGTCGAATAAAGAAAAAATCACGCTTGGAAGCGGAAAGCTTTACTACGAAGAATTTACCGGGGATATTCCCGAATCAAGCGCAATCGAAACCGACGAAAAAATGTTGGGACTTATTTCGGGCGGCGCGACGCTTGAATACAAGCCCGAATATTACACCGCCGAAGACGATTTGGCACTTGTCAGCAAAACGATCATTACGAAAGAAGAAGCAACCCTTAAAACGGGCGTTATCACTTGGAACGGGAAAACCCTTGCGACGCTTTCTTCTACGGCGAGAGTTACCGAAAGTAAAGGTAAACGCATTGTAAAAATAGGCGGTCGCGGAAATGACAATGGTAAATCGTATGTCATTCATTTTTGGCACGAAGACAAAGTGGACGGCGATGTACGCGTTACGATCGTTGGCAAAAATGAAGCGGGATTTTCTCTTGCTTTCGCTAAGGACAAAGAAACCGTCGTGGACGCAGAATTCAAGGCAAAGCCGCACGACAAGGAAGGCACGCTTATTCACTATGAAGAAGATGTACCGACGGAAGCAGGGGTGTAATACATAATGCTTGATTACACGACAAGGGAAAAGAAATTCTTATCTGTCAAACTTATTGACGGGCAAATGGTTTTTATCGGCGTACCGAAGAAACAGTTATTTTCAAGGCTTACTCACCTTGAAGAAAACTTGAAAAACACGGAAGAAATCGAACCGCTTTACGACGAAGTATTACAGCTTACCGCCGAAATACTTTCGAACAACAAAAGCGGTACGAAGTTCACCGCCGAAGCGGTTGACGAAATTATGGACTTTGAGGATATGGCGCTGCTTATTCGCGAATATTCGGCGTATGCGGGCGCAATCGTTAAAAACCCAAACTGAAAATCCCGTATTATCCCGGCGGGGATGATAATACGGGACATTACAAAGTAACAACGATCGGTGAACGGCTTGTTTCTGAATATTCCGGGTTAAATTTCGCGGAGGTTGAGGAATTGCCGATCGATGTTTATATGCTTCTTATGCGTGACGCATTTATATTCAAGCAAAGTCAAACGCCCGCCGGGCGCGAATACTTGGAAAATTGTTGGCGCATAGAGCAAACAGAGCCGGACAGAAAAGCATTACGAAGGAGATTCGGAAAGGAGGGGTCGAACAATGGCAAGCGGTAAAATCAAGGGAATTACAATTGAAATCGGTGGCAATGTTTCGCCGCTTAACAAAGCGCTTGCAAGCGTAAACACCGAAAGTAAAAGTATTCAGCAAGAATTAAAAGCCGTAAATACGCTTTTGAAATTCGACCCCTCCAATACCGAAGCTTTGGAAAAAAAGCAAAAGCTTTTACAAGCGGCACTTTCGGCTTCGAAAGATAAACTTGATGTTTTGAAGCGGGCGCAGGCGCAAGTCGAAGCACAATTCAAAGCGGGAACAATGGGCGAAGCAGAATATAAAGCCTTTCAAAACCGCGTTACATACGCCGAAGCTGATGTTAAAAAAGCCGAAAAAGCGATTGACGATTTCGGAAAAGAACTTAAAAAAAGTGGAAAGGACGCAAAAGGAGCGGGCGAAAATTCCGAAAAAGCAGGTAAACAAGCGAAACAATCGGGTGACGACGCAAAAAGCGGCGGCAGCGGTTGGGAAACTTTCGGGAAACTTGCTTCTTCCGCGGGCAAAATCGCCGTTGCGGGCATTACTGCTATCGGAGCAGGCGCAGCGGCAACGGGTAAAGCTGTTTGGAGTATGGCGCAAGATACCGCCGCCGCAACCGACACGATCGACAAGCAAAGTCAAGCGGTCGGATTGTCCCGCAAAGCGTATCAAGAATACGACTACATACTTTCGCAAAACGGTATGGATATTACGAAGCTTACGGGCGTATCGAAAACCCTTACCGCTCAAATGGATAAAGTCACAGAAGGAAACAAGGACGCGACAAAGAATTTTGAAAAATTGGGACTTTCTGTTTATGACAGCAGCGGAAAATTAAAGTCGCAAGAACAAATGCTTGCGGAAAGCATTAACGCGCTTCAAGGAATGGAAGACGGAACAGAAAAAGCCCGTCTTGCGACGGAACTTTTCGGAAAGCAGGGACAAACCCTTATGCCGCTTTTGAATGGCGAAGCGGGTTCGGTTGAGGAATTGCGGAAAAAGGCGCACGACTTGGGAATGGTGCTTGACGATGAAGCCGTTACAGCAGGCGTAAACTTCACGGATAGCCTTGACACGATGAAGCGTTCTTTTGCGGGTGTCAAAAATTCCATTATGGCGAATATGCTTCCGGGACTTACGCAATTAACATCGGGATTTACTGATTTGATAGCCGGACAGGAAGGCGCGGGCGAAAGTGTAAAAGCGGGCGTCAATACGATGTTACAAAGCTTTCAAGAAGCCGTACCGCAGCTTGTAACGGTATTACGGACGATTATTGAAACAATTATCAGCATAGCGCCGGAAATCATTACAACGCTTGTTACGGTGCTTTTAGGGTGCTTACCGACGCTGATTGATACTTTGTTTCAAATCCTGCAAGGGTTGTTAAATTCGATAACTTCAAATGTGCAAATGATCGTCGATGTGATTATGCAGCTTATAACGACGGTTATTCAGTTTATCGTGACGAATTTACCGCTTTTTGTGGACGCGGGATTGAAAATCATTGTCGCACTTATTAACGGCATAGCAACGGCGCTTCCGCAGATTATACAATCCATTGTGGATATGATACCGAAGCTTATACAAGCAATTACGGACAATTTACCGCTGATTATTCAAGCGGGCATTACCCTTTTACTTTCGCTTACACAAGGCTTGATCGACGCCATACCACAGCTTCTTGAAGCGTTGCCAACGATTATTGCGGCGCTTTTGAACGGCATATTGTCAGCAATACCACAGCTTATCGACGCGGGTATTCAGCTTTTGACGGCGCTTGTAACGGCACTTCCCGAAATCATACAAAAGATTGTTGAAGTATTGCCGCAGATTATCACGGCAATTATAGACGCAATCTTGAAAAATATACCGCTTATCATTCAAGCGGGCATTGATCTTCTTGTCGCTTTAATACAGGCGTTACCGCAGATTATAACAACGATCGTCGCAGCGCTCCCGAAAATCATTACATCGATCATCGACGCGCTGATCGGGAACATCGACAAAATCATTATGGCGGGCGTTCAATTGCTTGTCGCTTTGGTTCAAAACACGCCGAAGATCATTGTTGAAGTCGTAAAAGCTATTCCAAAGATTATAAAAGGCATAATCGACGCGATTATTTCTTTTGTGCCGAAGATTGCAGAGTGCGGAACGAACCTTATCAAAGGATTGTGGAACGGTATAAAAGACGCGGGCGCGTGGTTATGGAACAAAATATCGGGTTTCTTCGGTGGTATTGTCGATAATATCAAAGGCTTTTTCGGTATTCATTCCCCGTCAACGCTTTTCCGAGATATGATCGGTAAAAACCTTGTAAAAGGTATTTCGGTCGGTGTCGATGTTGAAACGCCGAACCTTCAAAAAGACATCGAAGACAATATGGGAAGCGTTACTGCGGGACTTAAAACAACACTTGATATGGAAAGCGCAAAGCTGAATATCGAGCAGAATGCGCCGTCGGGCGTGAATTTGGGCGGGCTACATTTCGAAATCGGCAATTTTGTAAATAATACCGAAAGAGATTTACGACAGTTAGTCGAAGAAGGAATGGAAGTTGCCGAAGAATATATAAGAAGACGCGGGGGTGTGTTTGCGTGATAACAGAGAATATAAACCAATTTTGTTTTGCAGGGAAAAAGTCATACGACGATATGGGTTTGATTATCACGGAAACCCCCGTTTTTTCTTGCCCGAAGCGGGACATAGAATTTACAAGCGTACCCGGACGAAGCGGCGATATTATCAGCGACAACGGGCGTTTTGAGAATACCGAAGCTTCCTACAAGGTGGCGGCGCTTGCGGAAGATTTCGACATCGAATTGATGTTGCGAAAAATAAAAGCGTGGCTTGCAGGGACCGTCGGATATTGCAAGTTAAGCGATACATACGACCCGAATTATTTTCGTTATGCCGCACTTGACGGCAAAATCGACTTTACGCAAAAATTACGCGCAATCGGAGCGGGTACGATTAAATTCAATTGCAAACCGTTCCGATACAGTGCAGAGGGACAGCAGGCTTTAACAATAACGCACGAAACAGCGTTATACAATCCCGAAGGGTTCGACAGTACGCCGAAGATTAAAATCGTCGGCAACGGCGATATTACGCTATATATCAATAATACGGCGTTCCCGATTACTTCGGTTGACGGAAATATCGAGATCGACGGCGATATTATGGCAGCGTTCAGCGGCGCGCGCCTGCAAAACAATAAAATTCATTTTACGGAATTTCCGAGGTTACTGCCCGGAAAGAATAACATTTCTTTCACCGGTTCGGTGTCGGAAATTCAAATTACACCGAGGTGGTGCGCTTTATGATACCTATTCTTTACGCCGCAGCGGAAACGGATTTTACACATAACGGTATCGGCGCATTACGCGACGCTTCAAAATGTGTTGTTACCGAAGAACGAAACGGTGGCTTCGTCCTTGAATTGGAATACCCCGTTTCGGGCGCAATGTATGAATGCATACAGGAAGATTGCATTATTAAGGCAAAACCGAACGATACGGCAAATAATCAGCTATTCCGCATTTATTCTTCTTCGAAGCCGAAAAGCGGCTTTGTAACATTTCTTGCCGAACATATTTCATATGAGTTAAGTGGAAACCCGATCGAAAGCGTCAGCTTTTCCAATAGAAGCGCGGCCGGAGCATTAAACGCGGTTCTTGACGCCGCTTTACTTCCTCACGATTACAAAGCGCAAAGCGATATTGAAACGCTGAATTCGACCGCGCTTTCCCGCGTATCTGTACGCGCCGCGCTTGGCGGTGTTAAAGGTTCAATCCTTGATACATACGGCGGCGAATATGAATTCGACAATTTTATAATTAAGCTTCACGCGCACCGCGGAAGCAATACGGGAATTAAGATTGCATACGGTAAAAACATTACCGATATAAAACAAGAAAAGAATATTTCAGCGGTTTATACCGCTGTTTATCCTTACGCGCGGTACACGCCCAAAGCCGAAGAAGGTTCGGAAGAACAGCCGGAAGAAGTTGTCGTAACGATTTCGGAAAAAATACTGTATTCCCCTTACGCTTCGAATTACGCACGCGTAAAGGTATATATGAAAGATTTTACGGACGCTTTCGGCGACGGCGAAGCCATAACGGAAGAAAAGTTACGCGCAAAGGCGCAATCTTGGGTTAATACAAGCGGTTTTGATGTTCCGTCGGTCAATATCACGGTGTCGTTTATAAATCTTTGGCAAACACCCGAATATGCGAAATACGCGATTTTGGAGCGGGTCAACCTATGCGATACGGTGGCGGTTGAATATTCGAAGCTTGGCATAACAGCCGAAGCAAAGGTTATTAAAACGAAGTATGAATCACTGAAGGAAAAATATATTTCGCTTGAACTTGGCAACGCCCGTGCGAACTTCGCCGATACAGTAAACCAAACAACCGCAGGCGTGGAAGCTGCAAAAAGTGAAATTAAGAAGCAGACAACAGCCGTTAGTATAAAATTCGCGCAAGCAATCGCAAAGGCAACAGCGGCGATTACAGGACAAAGCGGCGGATATGTGGTATTAAACCCGTCGGAAAATCCGCAAGAAATCTTGATTATGGACACGCCGGACATCAGAACGGCGGTTAATGTGTGGCGTTGGAACGCGGGCGGTTTGGGACATTCAAGCAACGGCTATAATGGGCCGTTTGAACTTGCAATGACAGCAGACGGCGCGATTAACGCAAACTTCATTACAGCAGGCGAATTAAACGGAATAATCTTGAAGGCGGGTTCGGTTGAAGCAAACGCAATTTCAGCCGCATACAAAAAGACGGTTACGGCTGAAATCGGCAAAAGTGCAAAAACAATTGAACAAAAATTCAAGGCGGCAGACGGTGAATTACTTAGCAGCATAAGTAAAACATTCGAAAGCTATTCTACAACCGAACAAATGAATTCTGCTATATCTCAAACAGCGGAAAGCATTACAACGGAAGTAAATAAAAAAGTTAACGACAAAGACTTCGGAACAAAAATCGTTCAAAACTATAAATCGGTTCAAATCGCGTGGAATGATATTTCGAAGTATATTGAATTTTCCGACGGCGCGATGAACATATATCAATCCACAGCACAGGGATTAAGTAATTTGTTAATGAAAATGAATTATTCCGGCGCTTGGTATTATTACAACGGTGCGACGATTGGAAAAATAGGTACAAACTCTTGGTCGGGCGATAACACATTTCGCGGATTGGTTTTCGATTTGGAATATGGCGCGGACTATATGTGTTGGTCGTGCGAAGAAAGTTTAGGGGCCGGCTCATACGAAGTACAGTTAATATATTATGCGAACGGTAAAAAGGCAAAACAGGGCTTGCATTTTTCGTGCGATACCTATTGTTGGAATAACTTGCGTATTAACGAAAATGTACGGACGGTAAATTGGAGTAGCGGTGCAGGCGGTTTATATTCGGACACACACGAAGTCGGGATTTACGGAAAAACAGCAAAAGTCAAAGGCGGGTGCGGCTTTGAATGTGGCGAAAAAAGGTTTTCTTTTTGGAACAGCGTCGATCGAATTGTGGATTGCTACAACAACATAGATATGCATAATTACGACATTCTTAACCAATCGGATGCGCGCTTGAAAACAAACATACAGACATCGGAAATTAACGCGTTGTCGATAATAAATTCAATTGAATTAAAATCGTATGATTGGATTGAAAGTGGAGAGCACGAAGAGGTCGGAATAATCGCACAGCAACTACAAAAAATCGCGCCGGATTTGGTTAATGAAGATATGCAAACGGGACGACTTTCCATTAAACCGAATAAGTTTATTCCTTATCTTATAAAGGCAATTCAAGAATTAAGCGCTTCAAGCGTTGCTAAAATGCGAACAGCGACCATAACGGAAGCTTGCTCGGACGATATGACATTATTCGAAACGGAAGCTTGGTCGGACGATATGACATTATCCGAAAAAATGGCTTTTATCGAACGAAGCAAAATTCTTCCCGCCCCACAGCCGGAAGAAATTAAACAAGAAAAAATCCAAATTCCAATCAAAAAAGGAGTAGTCGAAAATGGATAACAACAATTCGCCTTTAAGCATAATAATTGAAAATGCAAGAGGAAAGCTTATTCAAGCGTTTAACGAAGTGCTTGCGGAAACGAAGCTTCCCGCGTACTTAACTGAAGGAATTATATTGGAAATCCTCTCGGAAGTACGAAGCAGAAAAAACCTTGAATTGGTATCAGATTACAACCGCGTTAACCAAAACACCGAAAAGGAGGAATAAATACAAATGGAATTTATCAAAGAAATTACCGTTGATCTTGCAGGCGAAATGTTATTCGAATACATTACAGCGGTGCAGGGCGACGCGGGTTCGCGCTTTGTCAAAGTACAGCTTTTGAGCAATCGGCAGCCATACACACCGCCCGAAGGCGTAACGGCGGTTCTTCGATGTAAAAAGCCGGACGGAAAAACAATTTTCAACGATTGCACCGTCGGTGAAGACGGAACAATCAAAGCGGAACTTAACGAACAGATGTTGGCGGTAGCGGGCAATTGTCGTTGTGAAATTACGCTTTACGGAGCGGACGAAAGCACGCTTACTTCCGTACCGTTCATTGTAAAGGTTACTTCTTCGGCGATTAACCCCGGAAGCGTAACAAGCGCGGACGAATTTACAGCGCTTGGGAAAGCGCTTGCAAAGGTTGAAGCCGTGGACGGCGTAACAAAAGCGGCGCTTGAAACAGCAACCGACGCAATGAGAAAAATGGAAAAAATCGAAAACAGTATCGACGAGCATACAACGGCAGCGGCTACGGCAACAGATAGAGCAAATACCGCCGCCGTTCAAGCCGAAGCCGTTGTGGAACAGGCGGGAAAACTTGTTACCCGTTACGGTGTTAAATTCGGCGGCGCAGCAAATTCGGGCGCTACGGTTACAAGGCTATACAACGCCGCGGGGCTTGTCGCAGGGGTCGGAACGGACGAACAGACGGCAATAAACGACTTTGATAATATTTACCCGTGGAGCGCCCGCCGCCGTTGTTGCGGCTATTGGGACGATAACGGAAACTTTGTCGTAAACGCCTATAAAGGCGAACCCGGATATATTGAAGACGGAACAAACGGCGAAGTATGGGTCGAACATTCATTGTTCTTCTATAAGCACGAATACAGCGACGACGGCGCGGAAGAAATTGTTATTTCCGCGACACAGCTTGCGGGCTTCCTCCCCGCCCCTATCTTTTTAAGTGCAGACGGGACGGTATTTCAAAAGGCATATACGGCGGCGTTTCCACTTGCAACCGTGGACGGAAAGGCGACTTCCCGCGCAGGCGTATTTTCCGATATTTGTTCGCTTGATACGGGTATGGAAAAAGCCCGAACGCTTGGCGCAAATTATACCGTCGGAACAACCGCCGAATTGTACACCGAATGTCTGTATATGTGGGTTGAGTTTGCAACGCGAAATCTGCAAAATGTTATGGCCGGCGCTTCAAATATGTCGTTCGAGGCAACAACTACAGCGACGGTCGCGGAAGACGCCGCAAATCGAATTATCGTTGCTTCGGCGCTCGGCGCGAAATTTGTTGTCGGTCAAACAATCTTGATTGGAACTTCGCTTGGTACTTCGAAGATTGCGAATAACCGTATTGTAACAGCGATTGAAGAATACGACGCAGAAAACAAAGCAATCGTATTCGACGGCGACCCCGTAAATATTGCCGTCGGACATATTGTTTGTGCGGCGGCGTGGATTAACGGTTCGTGTAACAATGTTCTTTCGTCTTCGGGTTCGCCTGTATCAAACACGAACGGTAAATATAATTGCGTGTATCGAGGAAAAGAAGCGCCATATGGAAACGCATTTGAACAAATCGCCGATGTACTTATAAGCAGACAGGGAGCGGGAACAGCCGAAGACCCGTACACATACGATGTGCATTTCTTACCGAACCCGACGCAGTATTTAGCGGGCGCAATTACAGACGATTATATCAAGCTGAATTTTACCGTTCCGGGAACGGATGGTTACGTAAAAAAGCTTGGATATGACAGCCGCTTCCCGTGGCTTCGTATTCCGTGCGAAGTTGGCGCAAGCACGACGACATATTACAGCGATTTTTACTATTATCCGCGAAGCGCAGTATGCGCAGCGCGTGTCGGCGGCAGTTGGTACTATGGTTCGCATGTCGGGCCTTGTTTTTGGTACTGCTACAGCGCGCCTTCGAATTCGCATGTGTACTATCGCGCGCGTCTTTCTTACCACCGTACATAACGGGGGTATGGGGGCGGTCAGCCCCCCAATAACTAAAACTATATAGGGGTACGGCGTGCAAGCGCGCAACGCGTGTCGGCGGCAATTGGAACAATGGTTCGAATGACGGGCCTTGTTATTGGAACTGCAACAGCACGCCTTCGAATTCGAATGTGAACTATCGCGCGCGTCATTCTTATAGAATACTTGCAAATATCAGCGCACGCCGCATTCCTTACCGCTTGGTAAAAATACATCGTTACGGTCGGGGTTAGTAGCATTGTTGAAAGCCTTGAAGATATAAGAAAGAAATTGACCTATGAAAAGAACGGGAAATATATTTGAAAAGATATGTGTGGAAGAAAACATCTTGCGCGCAATTGAAAACGCTTCGCGCGGAAAGCATAACCGCCGCGGCGTTCAAAATGTTATCGAACACAAAGAGCAGGCGGCGGCAGAAATCAAAGCGCTTCTTGAAAGCGGCACATATAAATCGAAGCCGTACAAACCTTTTGAAATTATGGACGGACCGGGAAGAAAACAACGAACAATCTATTGTCCCGCGTTTTACCCCGATCAAATCGTCCATTGGGCGATAATGCAAGTTATCGAACCTATATTGATGAAAGGAATGTACGAATTTAGTTGCGGGAGTATTCCGGGGCGCGGTATGCACTACGGAAAACGATATATCGAACGGTGGTTACGCCGCGACAAGAAACACACGAAATATTGCTTAAAGCTGGATATTAAAAAATATTATCCACATATCGACAACGCCGTGTTGAAAAATCAGTTTCGGCGAAAGATTAAAGATCAAAAAGCCTTATGGTTGATTGATAGCATTATCGACAGCCACGTCGAAGGCTTACCGATCGGTAATTATACTTCGCAATGGTGGGCGAATTTCTATCTTGAAGGATTAGATCACTATATCAAAGAAGATCTGCACATTAAGTATTATTTGCGATATATGGACGATATGGTGCTATTCAGCAACAATAAGAAAGCATTGCACCACGCCCGGAAGCTGATTGCGGCATATATCGCGCCGCTTGGGCTTACGCTGAAGGAAAATTGGCAAGTATTCAAAGTTTCTTCCCGCGCAATAGATTTCTTGGGATTTCGATTTTATCGCGATAAAACAACGCTTCGCCGCCGTAACGCGCTTCGCATACGGCGGCGTGTAAAAAGAGCGTATCGCAAAAGAAAAATAACCGTGCAAGACGCACGGGCAATATTAAGCTATTTAGGGTGGATAAAACACAGTAATTCGCGCTTCTTCTTTGCGAAATACATAAAACCCTATATAAATATAAAAGAACTGAAGGAGGTTGTACGAATTGAAAGCAGAAAGCAATATCAAGCCCGTATCGCTTGCTGTTGAGCGCGTGGCGGGTGGAATAGCAGAAGTTGTCTTCCGTGAAAATATTACGGAAGAAACACGGAAACAGAGCGAAGGCTCAACCGTCATTTATACATACGACGAATACCGAACCGCCGTTCCGTACCGCGATAATCTTTTACAGGCGGTAAAGAAAGCGAAAGCCGCTTGGCTTGTTCGCGCGAAATCGGAAGAAGCCATTACGCCGAAGCCGTCACTTGAACAGCAAGTTGCCGCCCTGCAAAAAGAAAATGCAAAGCTTCGCGAAGATAATGACATTATCGCCGCGGCGCTTGAAGAAACGATCGCTATGGTTTTAGGGGGTGGCGAATAATGGTTAAATTCTATACAAAGCGAATTATCGAAGGAAAAACCACATTCGATAAAGTGCCGCAGCTGTTAAAAGAAACGGTTGCACGAAGTCTTTCCGAACAAGGTTATTCCAATCTTGTTCGGAAGGGGGGTGTAAATGGTGCTTGAACTGTTCGTAAAATGGCTTGTTCCCTTTTTGTGCGGCGGGGCCGTTTCGATTTTGGGAACGCTTGCGGCGCAAATTAAGAAAAGCCATAAAAAAGAAATGGCGGTCGAAAACGGCGTACAATGCTTATTGCGTGCCGAAATCATACGACAGTATGAGAAAAACAGCGACCGGGGATATTGTCCGCTGTATGCAAAAGAAGCCTTAAAACGCGAATACGACGCGTATCACGAATTGGGCGGGAATGATGTTGCGACAGACCTTTTCAATCAAATTATGAAGCTACCGCCGGAAGCACCCGGCGCAGAAGATTAAAATTCAAGGAGGATTACACAATGAAACTTTTCGGTATTGATATTTCAAGGTGGCAAGGAAACTTTAATTTTGAAGCAGCAATCAAAGAAGATGTTAAGTTTGCTATTATTAAGGGCGGCGGCGGTGACGACGGGCTTTATGTGGATAGCAAATTTAAAAGGAACTACGATGAAGCAAAGAATAAAAAACTTCCGATCGGTGTCTATTGGTTCAGCAAGGCACTTTCTATTAACGAGGCGATCAAAGAAGCAGATTACTTCTACGAAAACGTATTAAAGGGCCGTCAATTTGAATTGCCTATCTATATTGATGTAGAAAACAGGTCGCAACTTTCCGTTGGAAAACGCGCGCTTACCGATATTATAAAAGCTTGGTGCGAACGCATTGAAAATCGCGGATATTGGGTCGGTATTTATTCTTCCGCTTCGTATTTTTCTTCGTATATGTATGACGAAGAATTGCAAAAATTTGCACATTGGGTCGCCCAATGGTCAAGCAAATGTAATTACACAAAATCTTGTTTGGGTATGTGGCAGTTTGGCGGTGAAACAAACTACATAAGAACAAACAAGGTTGCAGGGGTTGTTTGCGATCAAAATTATATGTTGGTAGATTACCCGACAAAAATAAAATCTGCAGGGCTTAACGGATTTTCGAAAACAACAAAACCTCCCGTATCCCCGAAAAAGTCGGTTGATGAACTCGCAAAAGAAGTTATAGCGGGCAAATGGGGCAACGGAGCGGAGCGCAAAAGCAGACTTACCGCCGCCGGATATGACTATAAAGCGGTACAAACACGCGTAAATGAATTGATGAAATAAAGGAGGACAACACAATGAAAGATGTTAAAAAATGGCTTAAAGCCGCAGGCGTTCGCGCATTGAAGACAGTTGCGCAAACAGCGGTCGCAACGATCGGAACTTCCGCCGCGATCGGCGAAGTCAACTGGGTTATGGTTGCCAGCGCTTCCGCACTTGCGGGCGTTCTTTCCTTGCTGACTTCCGTTGCGGGCATTCCCGAACTGAAGGAAGAGTAAAAAACAAAAAATAGCGGGCAGGGCTTACGCCTTGTCCGCTATTTTCGCAATAAGACCGAACACCCCGCCGGGCATAAAGAAAATTACGGTGTTCGATTTATTAAAGTTTGGTGGAGATGAGGGGAATCGAACCCCTGTCCGAAAAGTATTTGCCAAGGCTTTCTACGAGCGTAGTTGTCGTTTTAAAATTCCCTTGCCGCAGCACCCGACAACGGGTTATACGGTTTGGTAGCCTCTAATGTGTGATGCTGCCCGAGGCACTGCCGCATTCACATTTACCACTAATCGACGCCCCTTACATAGCCGTGGTGCTCTATGCAGGAACGAGCAGCTTACGCTGCTAATCTAACTGTATTTTTGTCAGTTATTTTAAAAGTTGCGGATTTTATAGTGGTTCTCCGCACCACTGCTCGCTTACCGAGGTTCACGCTCCCCGTCGAAGCCTTTACATCCCCGAATATTAACAGAAGTTATCTTCTTAAGACTAATATTATAGTATAATATTATAAATTTGTCAATCGTTTTTTCTAAAATAGCGCACCACAATATACAATCTTAAAAATTACTTCATATGTTATTAAAGCTGACATATCTTTGTGCAAGGGCAACATTTCTGTACTCAGGTTCGTAGCTTACCTCTCTTATCAATTTTACAAATGGCGGCAATTCATACGGCTGATCTTCGGAAAGCAATTCTATTTCAACTGTTGCTTTATCATTCCAAAACGGGTAAACATCAAGTTCAAAATATTCATCGTTATAAACTATGCAATATCTGTCTTTTGAGATTATTCCCGTAATATAGTCCTTTTTTGAAAGGTAATTGTTATATTCAAGTTCGCTTAAATATGTTTCCTTTTCTATTCTCTTTAAATCGTTGATTTTGATTTTTACGGTTTTTATATACACTGCATTTTTGCCCTGCCCACGCTTGCGAATTCTAAACATTCCCTCTTCGGGTGTATTCAAATACGCTTGCGTTATCGGTACTTTTCTGCAAGTCGTCATATTTTCAAGGAAGTTTATATCGGGATATTCTATCAAAAACTTGCGTTCGATTTCAAGCGGCTCGGGTATGCCGATAAATCCCGTTACTTCTTTCAGCAAATTTTCAAGCTTTTTATTAAAATCTTTATCGTTTGCAATAACTCTTAAATGAGATGTGCCCGTCCATATCGACAATATTTTTTCATCAAGCGCTTTGGCAAGGTCTATATCTTCTTTTCTGATAGAATTCTTATTCTGCATATATACGCTCTCGTCACTGAGCGCAACACTTTTCAAATGAAATACCGCATCGTATGAATTTCTTAACAGGTCTTCATTTTTATTGCTGAGCGAAATGTATCTTTCAAATTCTTCGTCTGTAACATAAGCCTTGCTGTCGAGCAATCCCCTATCAAACAAAATAACTGTCCTCTCGCCCTCGTAGCCAGCTGCTCTTTCCTCAAGCATATTTTCTCCTGCCAACTGAGTTTCAAAAAGCTTTTTATGAAATTCATATGCGCCGAGCTTTTGCGGAGTTATACCTTTTTTCATTAACTTGCTTGCTGCCTCTTGCAAAACAAACACCTTTATATTTAATTTTTCGAGTTCTCTTTTCAAAAAATCCATTGCTGTTGTTTTGCCTGCACAAGGGCCACCCGTTAAAACAATTTTAATTACTTCAGCCATAACCACACCTCATTTAGTTTATTATAACCTCAAATTTAAGCTTTATTATTCTATACTTGAAAAAAGGCGACTGCAAATTACTCTGCAATCGCCTTTTTGTTATTACTTACTTCTTTTCTTAGCGAAAATGATTGTTCCTGCAAAGCCTAATGCACATAAACCTGAAAGTACGCCTAAAAATGTGAGATTCTCACCTGTTTTTAGTGTTATTGGCTCTACATACTGAGTTTTATAAACTGTTTTTTCCTGCACAACAGTTTCCACTGTCGGAGTTGGCTGTGATGTTGTAGGCTGTGGCTTTGTTTCGGCTATCTTTTCAAATGAATAAACATAGATAACTTCTTCTGTTCCCGATACGGTTTGAGTCGGCTCAATATCCCACCTGCCGTTTTCGTAGCCGTAATTTGCTATCATACCTGTTGGAATATTTATTCTTGCCGAGCCGTTCACACTCCACTTGCAATTATCGTCAAGCAGGGTTACATAGAAAGAAATATCTTTGTTTGTTTTATCCTCCCAAGTGCCGTTTACCACTTTAAAGGTAACTTTTTTCTGATACTTATCAGGTATGCCGTCAGGGTTCTCTCCGTCACCGATTTTATCTACTTCCCAAATGGCAGTAAAGATATATGCTATATCTCCTGTGCCTTTCTTCTTATCCCAACCCATAAATACATAATTTGTGCGTGTCGGGTCATCAAGTTTTATATTCTTTTCAAGCACAAAGGTTGCTACATCTTCGCCTTTATAGGTTTTTCCGTCATGCGTCCACACACCGCCGTTTGGCTTTACTTGAATTTTCTTTCCGTACTCTACAACCTGTGTAGTCGGTGTTGGCTTATCGTTTTCTTTCGGCTCTTTGTAATCAACCTTTGGATCTGTTTTCTTTGAAAAAACATAGGTGAAAGTTACGGCATTTGTGCCCTTTACAGATGATTTTGGCTCAATATCCCACTTGCCGTTTTCGTAGCCGTAATTAGCTATCATACCTGTTGGAATATTTATTCTTGCCGAGCCGTTCACACTCCAATTACCGTTATCGTCAAGCAAGGTTACATAGAAAGAAATATCTTTGTTTGTTTTATCCTCCCAAGTGCCGTTTACCACTTTAAAGGTAACTTTTTTCTGATACTTATCAGGTATGCCGTCAGGGTTCTCACCGTCACCGATTTTATCCACTTCCCAAAGAGCGGATAATTCATACTTTCTATTAATAGATTCAGTTATAATCTGATTTCCTGTGAAAGTATCGTCACCGCACTGCCAGCCGTCAAATACATATTCATATTTAGTCGGCTTGCTTGCAATCGTTGTAACAGATGCGCCCTCACGATAGATATATTCTAAATCTTCGTTCAGAGTACCGCCGTTAAGATCATAAAGCACTGAGTAATACTTGATTTCAGCGCTGTTATTGTTTTCATCTACGCAAAGTACAACATCTTCAATCTGCTTATAACTGTTGCCGTCCTTTAGATATACTTTATAATTACCCTTAGTAAGCTCAGCGGTATAGCCGTTTTCACTGCTCTGCAATAAAATATAATCATCGTCTGATTTTACTGCAACCCCAAAGGCATTTCCAAATATGGTTTCAGTGTCTGCAATGCTGTCATCAAGTTTAAACACAACACTTGCCGAATAGCTGTTCTTCGTTGTATCTTTCACATAGGCATAGGCAGTCTTTGGAACACCGTCATCATCAATATAATTGCCCCTAACCTCTACTGTATATTCAGTAGACGGTGTGAGATTTGTAAATACAATTTTTCCGTCTGAAACCTCGCCCTTAACACCGCCAATGTAGTATTCGCAACGGTCATCAAGGTTTGTAAGCGTGAGTGTTGTAGCGGTTGTAGAGGTATCAGGTTTTTTAAATACCTTAACCGTTGTGATTGAACTGTTCTCAGAGTCCATATGGAACTTACAGTTTTTCTTTTCAAGCTTAATTGTTATTACGCCTTCGCCTGCTTTAAGTCCACGAATACTATAACCGTTAGGCGATTTTTCCAAGCTGATGCAATCACTGCCCGAAACAATCTTTCCTTGACTTACATAACAGGCAGGGCATACAACATGAACAACAGAGCTTTGACCTAAAAGGTTAAGGATGTCAACTGTTTCTCCCTCAAACACACCGAATACTGCGTTTGCCATATCCTTTGATAAATCATAATCTTCAAAATCATCGGTATAAGATGCTGTTGCAATGATATTTCCATATGAATCCTTTACCTTTACGGAAATACCACCCTTTAATTTCTCGCTGCTGACACCTGCGCCGTATACAGCCGCATAAGCAAAACCTTTTTTAGAATAGGTTTTATTATGCGTTCTGCCTGCCATATTCTTTGACGGACTAACATTTTTGTCAGTGTTATAAATTTCAATTTCACTTTTTGTGCCACGCACAACGGCCATATCATGCTTGTCAAACACATACAGATAAGTGCCGAGCTTGTTCTCCCATTCGTAAGTCAGCTTCTCAGGGTTTCCGCTGTAATTACTTAGCTTTGCCATTAAAAGCTCACTTGAGCGAAGGTCTTTGCTATCCCCCCTCATAAATCCGACAATTTCCACTGTCGGGGCAGAGTTGTCGAGCGCAAGTACAGCAGATGGAACGCCGACTGCGCCAAGAATGATTGCCGCCAAAATAAAGCAGAACACTCTCTGCAATGCTGACAGCAAGGTTTGTTTGTGTTTTTTTATCATTGCCATATATTACCTCCATACAAAAAATTATATGCAGTAGACAGGCAAATAATACACGACAAAATAAAAAAGGGAAAGCTTGGCTCTCCCTTGTCCTAAAATATTCCGTATTTTGTTTTTAATCGCTGTAATTTTCTGCCGATTGGCTTTGTAAGCAACAACAAAAAAATCACATTAGAAACCATATACACCACCGTAAACGGAGCGGCGGTTGTAATACTCGCAATGAATCTTGCAATATTAAAAGTGCCGTCTGCCCAAAGCGTTGTCCACACATCCATTATAAAAGAAAACACAACACCTGAAAGCGCACCGAAAATAATAAGCAGTACCTTGCTTTCAAGAAGTCTTTTAGCAAGCAGACCTGCAAGAAATCCTATTAATCCCCAAGCAAACATTTGGAACGGAGTCCATGGCCCTTGCCCGAAATAGAAATTTGAAACTACGGCTGAAAAAGCACCGGTAATAAAGCCAGCCTCTGCACCAAGATAAATTGCGGTAATAATTACAATAGCCGTAACAGGCTTAAAAAAGGGAATCGGTGCAAATACAAATCTACCTGCAACCGACAACGCTGTCATAACCGCAATTATAACAATTCTGCGAGCATCGTTTTTTCCCTTTTCAAATGATACAAAAAAAGGAATACAGGCAACTACCGAAAGAGCGAGTGAAACGAAAGCGTATTTTCTGTCGCCTAAGAAAAATACTCCGCAAAGCACGATAAGCGGCGCTACTAAAAATACGCATAAATATTTAATTACCTTTTTAGCAGTCATTTTAGCCCTCCTCAACACAAGAAAGAAGCTCGGCGGTAGTAATTATGCCGTCTTGTATTCCCCTTGAAATTTTATTTGCAGAAGTTGTGTAAAATCTTTTTCCGCAATAAAATTCGTGCGGCTCAAGTCTTTTTGAAAGAGTGCCGTTAAAAAGCATTGCGCATACTGTTGATACCTCGGCAGAAAAATCAAGATCGTGAGTAACAAGCAAAACAGTTATTCCGCTCTGCGAAAGCTCATGCAAAATTTTTGCGAGTTCTGCCTTTGAAAAGCTGTCACAACCCTTGGTAGGTTCGTCAAGCAACAATATTTTTGGCTCAAGCAACAGCAGCTTTACAAAGCCTGCTCGCTGAATTTCACCGCCGCTGAGGTCATATGGGTGATGATTTAAAAAATTTGAAACATTAAATCGTTGGCTTAATGTATTAATTTTTTCAATATCTCCGCAAACGGATTTAAAATCTTCCATTAAAGTATCCTTTACAAAAAGGAGCTGCGGATTTTGTGGCATTGTAGCGGTTTTTTCAGAAACCTTCACCTTGCCCCTGTACGGTTTTAATCTTGAACCGATTACGGAAAGCAGTGTGGATTTTCCACTGCCGTTAGCTCCTACAACGGAAAATATTTCTCCTTTTTTTACGGTTAAGTCAAGGCCGAGCAACACATCTTCTGACTTCTTTTCGTATCTGAAATAAACATTTTTTACAGATATTATTTCATCAGCAGAATTATTGCTTGCTTGTTTATTTAAAGATATATTTTTGCCACTGCAATAATTATCAAAAAACTCTCTGCCCTCTTTTACGGTAATCGGGCAAATAGTATCGGAATGTGAAACGGAAAAAAGTCTTGTAGGAACAGGCAAAGCGAGCATCATAGGGTGATTTTGTGAAACAGCGCAAAGGCTTTTGCAAGTATCCCTTGGTGTTGTGTCCGAGATAATTTTGCCCTGCTCCATAACAATAATTCGGTCTGCAATTGGAAAGAGATTTTCAAGCCTATGCTCGCAGATGATAACCGTAATTCCTAAGTCTTTATTGAGCTTATCAAGAATAGTAAAGAAATTCTCTGCCGATACGGGGTCAAGCTGACTTGCGGGTTCGTCAAGAATTAAAACATCGGGTTCGGCAACCGAGGCAGCCGCAAGGTTTAGAATCTGCATTTGACCGCCCGAAAGTGAATTTGTCTTTTGCTCAATTATTTTTGAAAGTCCGAAATATGTTGCGGTTTCACTTATCTTGATATTAATTTCTTCACTTGAAAGGCCCATATTTTCAAGTGTAAACGCAAGCTCATGCATAACGGTATCGGTAACAATCTGATTTTCGGGATTTTGCGCTACATATCCAATCTTGAATGCCGTATCCACATCACTGCACTTATCCAAACTTTGCGAGCAAAAAAGGATTTCTCCTTTTTTTTCGCCATGAGGAGCAGACTGCGGTTTTAACAATCTGAGCAATGTGGTTTTTCCGCATCCCGACTGCCCGCATATAACGCAGAACTCTCCCTTTTTTACCGAAAAGCTGACATCATCAAGCGCCTTTGTCTGCATTTGCGGATATGTAAAGCTCAAATTTTTGACAGAGAATATTTCCATACAAGCTCCTCCTTTAACTCAATAATAAACGGCATAAACGATAGCACTCCAAATGATACTATACCGAGTATTGATACCACTGTAATATCGCACATCTCGATATGTGGGTATATTTGAAAACTAAGCTGACCAGTTGCAAATGCCGAAAGCACAACAAAAAACATAGTAAGAGTTACTGCCGTAAACGCAACATCTGACTTTGTAAACGGGAAACGAGAATAAAAACTGCGCTTTTTCACTCCGTAGCCTCTCGCACTCATAGAGTCGGCTGTCTGCACAGAACCCTCAAGCATTACCGATACCGATGCCGAAAACGCACAGATATATTTTTTAAATTTATTTTTACCGCAAAAGTCAGACTGTGCCGACAATGTGCGCTTAAATACTAAAATAAACTTTGGCACAAAGTGGAGTACCATAGAAAACAAAAGGGCAAGGCGAGGTAAAATTCTGCCGAAAATATAAATCAGCTTTTCAGAATCGAACACGCTGTTGAAAACGGAAAACCAAAGTATTACGCTCAAAAGCATTAAACCGAGGACTGCTCCGTAAACTATCGCCTCAAGTGTAATTGGCACATCGTTTATAAAGACAAGCGGAGTTATGCCTTTGTGCGAAAAAATTGGGTTTGTTATTGTTACAAGCAGGAAAATCAGCGCATAACCAAAAAAGGATTTTAAAAATGCTTTAAAACCCTTTTGTAAAACAGAATATGCCACCGCCGAAATAAGCGAAAGCAGTAAAATTATATAATTCCAAGTGAACATTGACACCGACAGCACAGCTAAAAAATAGACAAGCTGGGCTATCGGATTAAAGGAATTAAACCTTAACATTATTCTTCTCCTGTAAATTCATTGCCAATATCTGCGCCTAAGTCGCAAGTATATAAAAACTTGATGGTATCTCCGTCTTGTATGTCATAGGAATTACAGCCTACCGACGGGAAAACATCATTTACGCAATATTCCCAGCCTGAAAGCTGACCGCAAGAAAATTCATAGAGATTAGCTATGCCCTCAATGTAAATGTCAGCGCCTGTTCCCTCGTATTCGTACTGAATTTTATTCTGACGGCATGCCTCACTGAGTGCATCATAGGCGGTTGCTTTTTCGCCAAGGGTTACCTTTGTAGGCTTTAAGATAACGCCGTCACTCGGAACATAGCTTTCAAGTCCGCTCTCAAGCTGATCCATATTATTTAGAATAGTTGAACAGTTTATAGAAATGAGGACTTCCATTCCCTCTTTTTCAGACGAGGAAGAGTAATAGTCCTCGGGTGACTGAACCGAACAGCCGCAAAATACTGCGGTAATAATCAACAAGAGAATCAGTAGCTTAGTTTTCATTATTTGTCACCCTTTTTTCTGCCAAAAAGTCTGAATGGCTCGCCGTTTTTTCTGAGTACGGTTAATCTGATAATTATAAGCACAACCGCAACAGCTATAAGACCGATAAGCGAAACATAATAAATAAAATTATTATTGTCTTCTGATTTAGCCGCCACTGAGTCGGGAGTTGAGGCTAAAGTAAACGGCTCATAATTACCGTTTGCCGAGTCCATTTTTTGATTTTCGTATTCATTGGAATTGCTTGACTCCGAATTATGTTTCTGCGTAATATCGCCCGTATTAACAGAATTATTTTTATCGTTGCTGTCTATATTAACAGCAGAATTGCCCGACTCTGTATTGCCGCTATTCTGCTGAGAATTTCCATTGTCAGTATTATTTTTCTTTGTTTCTTCAAATTCAAAAATCTCTGTGTTGCCCTTAGTCATATATTTATACAAATCAACAAGTGAATTTAATGCCTGATAGCAAGCGATGTTATTTGATTTGCCGTTTTCGGTATGAGCAAAACCACCGTCTGAATTTTTGAATGACATAAGATTATCTATAAGTGTATTTCCGTTTTTAATAAATCTTGAATCTGTCTGCACATCTATACCAAGTGCAACAAGTGCCGATATAACCTGAGAAACGCTCTCGGAATTTACTGTACCGAAAGAGGAATATCCGCCCTTATCATTCTGCTTTTTTGACAAAACGCTTAATGCTCTGTCAATAGCCTCGTTTACCGAGCTGTCGGATTTGTAAGGAGCAAGTGCCTGTATGCACATTGCGGTAACATCTGTATCGGCTGACTTTCCCATAAGAGTAAAGCCGCCGTCCGAGAGCTGTAAACCGATTATTTTTTTGATAAAATACTCTCTGTCGTATTTTGCGTCACTCGGAACTTTTGCGTTTGCACAATCGAGTGACAGCAAGGCATAAACATAAGCATTTATGCCCTGCTTGTTCACATTTTCGCTGTTATAAGCTCCGTCACTGAGGAGATTATATCCGTTAATATCTTCGGGATTAAGTCCGCAAGCGTAAAGCGCAAGTGCGGTACGCTGAAAATCAGTAGCCTTGCTTTTGGATTGATACAGCTTTTCAGCAGATTTTATCATAGAACTCTTTACTGCCGATACATCTTTACCGTATTTTGACATAGAAATAATGTACCACTGGGTTTCAGAGCTGTCTGTTGTAGCGGAGAGCTTTTGCATAAATGCCGCTGTATCGTCAGCCTTGAGTGTGGCTGACTTGTATGAGATTATTCCGTCAATGACTTTTGAAATATCTTCTTTTGTGTATGTGCCTGCCGCATTTACCGCAACCGATAAAGACATCATAACCGCACATACGAGCAAAGCTGTAATTCTTTTCAGCATATATTAATCATTCCTTATTAGAATTATTCTGCCTGACCTGAAATAATAGTCTGGAGTTTTGTAACATCGTTTACATCAAACTTACCGTCTTTGTCAATATCGGCAATTCTTTTCTGCTCATCTGTAAGAACAGTATCGCCGCCAAGGCTTGTCTGAATAAGTGTTACATCGTTAATATCAACTTCACCGTCAAGGTTTACATCGTTAATAATCTTTGTATCTACAAATACTTTGTAATCATCAGCGTATCTGAGAACGGCAGGAGCACCGCTGTAACCGTACTTTTCTACTTGTAAGCTATGATTGCCGAATGTGAGCTGATTCTCATCAATTACAACTACGCCATTGTAATCTGTTGTGTATTCTTTTCCGTCAAAATATACTGTCATATTGTCGATAGGAAGAACAGCGTCACCGAAAGTAGCCTTTGCTGTAAAAGTAATTTTACCTTCGGTTGTAAGTAATGAAGTATCTGCGATTGGGAGATAGCAAGGATATTCGCCATAGTAAAGTACAACATTGTCGCTCTCGCTGAGAGTGTAGTCGTTTACGCCAAAGTTAGGAACAACACCGTTTACTGCATAGTACCAGCCGTCCCAGCCGCCAAATGAACCGGCTGAAATGCCGTTTACTTCTGAAATGTAGCCTGCGTCTGCACCAACTACTTCGAGATCATCAGAAATCTCATCTGCAAGGCTGATAAGCTTTGCTACATTACTGCCGCTTGTAATTTCGAGTGTATCGTTGTAATAGCAAGCCTCCGGGCCTTCGATTCTGAGATTTACATTGATAGTATTTTCTCTTGAAATATTTACTGAAAAATCATTTGCATAGCGAAGTACAGCAGGTGCGCCGTTAGAGTTCTTCTTAGCAACCTGTACGCTGTGCTTGCCTGAGGTGAAGTCAGCCTTTGAAAGTGTTATTGTGCCGTTTTCATCTGTTGTGTATGTGCTGTCGTCAAAAGTAACTGTCATATCAGTAACAGGAACTGTACTTACGCTTGGATTCCAATCACTGTCATATGTAGTTGACTCTGCATTAAAGCTGATTTTACCGTCACTGTTTAAAGCCGAAGTATCAATCTGAGGAACAAGGCATGGGAAATCGCCATAGTAAAGCACAACTGTATCGTTGTCGCTGAGTGTGTAATCGCCAACACCAACGCTTGGTGAAACTGAATTTACAATGTACTGCCAGCCGTCCCAGCCGCCGAATTTACCTGCTGTTTCGCCGTTCACATCTGTAATGTAATTGTTTTCAGCACCTGTTACGGTAACATCATCAGAAAGGCTGTCTGCGTACTGAATAAGGTCAGACGCTGTACTGCCCTGCGGAATTGTGTAGTTTTCATAAAGGACACAAGAATCAACACCCTCAATACGGAGTGAAACTGTAATGTCTTTTGTTTCTGCCGCAAATGCCGGTACTGCCGATGCAGACACAAGCAATGTTGCAAGTGAAGCAGAAATAATTTTTGCTGTCTTTTTCATAAACATTCTCCTTATATAAAAAATAGCCCCTTAAAAGAGGCATAGCTATATAAAGGGTAAGTTTTTACCCAATAACTATTCTCCCGTTGCCCAAGAAAGTTGCTTTACCTTATTATGGCAGGTCTCCTGACTTACAGCCTGCGTTAGCGGTTTCGGCGCCTTCTCGGTTACCCAATGGCATATGCCGAAATTATAAACTGCTTACAGTAATGGCGGTTGTGACGGACTTACACCGTCTTCCCTATTAATTAAGCGAATAAACCATAATAAATTATTAAGTTCAAATTAAATTTTATAGCATAATTGTATTTATGTCAAGCTAATGACTTTGTTTTTCATCTTTTGCCTTGTTTTTTCGCTTTTTGACGAATAAATACAGTATAAAACACAACACGCACACTGCAATTCCGCTGAGCAAACCAACAACGAGCATAAAGGTGTTGTTATCGGCAAACTTTGAGTTGAGTGAACCCGTTATATCTTTACTCTCGTATTTTTCATCATCACTTGATTTTCGCAAATTTCCTTGCTCCTCAGTATCCTCTTCACCTAAGTTTGAGTTTTCATTTTGCACATAGACCGTTCCGCTTTCACATTTGGATATTTCTGCACTTTCAGGTAAGGAATTAACGCAATCGTATGCGGTATATTTTAAATCTGATTTTCCGAGGGCGATAGCCTTAAATTTTAAAGTAAAAACAGTGCTTTCGTTGCTGATATTTTTTCCGTTTTTGCATAGATACGATACATTCAGAGCTTGTCCGTTATCGTAAGCATAGGCTATGCTGTCGGACGACGTGGAAATTGAGCGGTATTCGAGAATATTTCTGTCATATGAAAACTTAAACAAAACAGCCGACAACTTCTGATTTGATTTTGCTCTCACCTCAACCGCTATTATCCTGTTTAAACTGCATTGTGCATCCTCTGTTTTGAACATCACGCCGTCTGTATTCACTGCAAAAACAGACGGAGCGGAGAAAACTATGAAAAATCCTATAAGTAAAAACGATATAAACTTCTTCATATTTTCTCCGCCCCTTTTAAGCGTGCTCTGCTTTATTAAAATTTTTCTGCACTGTATCCTTTGCCTGTCCCTCTTTTTTGCTCTGCACATTATAAGAAATTCTTGTGAGCATATTTTCACTTACAAAGCGCTGAGCAACCTTTGCCACCTTCATTGTAAAGCCTGGGATTATTACCATTTTGCCCTTAATAGTCTTTTCAATAGCGTACTTTGCAACAAAGTCGGGAGAAAGTCCGTTAAGGCAAAACTTTACATCTGCAACATTATTAAAATTGGTATTTACAGGGCCGGGACAAAGGACTGAAATTTTAACATTACTGCCCTGTCGCCTAAGCTCCTCATGAATAGCCTCTGTAAGTCTTACAACATAATTTTTAGATGCGTAATAGCTTGCAAAGGTAGGACCTGCAAGAAATCCTGCCGACGAGCCTACATTTAAAATGCAGCCTTTATTTTTCTTCACCATATCCAGCAAAAAACATTTTGTCAGAATATGAACTGCACTTATATTTGTGTGAATTAAATCAAGCTCCCTTTTCAGAGGAACATCCAAAAATCTGCCGTATGCGCCAAAGCCTGCATTATTAACAAGAAAATCTATATCCTCATCTTTTAAATGCTCGTACAAATCAATAGCGTCTTGTTCTCTCGACAAATCTATGGTGATTACTCTGACATTTACATTTTTAAGTTCAGCTTTAAGCTCTGTCAGCCTATCATAATTTCTTGACGCAATAATTAAATCATACCCCATTGCTGCCAAGATTCTCGCAATTTCCTTACCAATTCCCGAACTTGCTCCTGTAATTAAAGCCTTCATACATTCACCTGCTTTATTTAATTTTTTGCACCTATGGCACAAAGCCAGGTAGTGCCCTCCTTTTTGTAAGTTTCAATGTCTGAAAAGCCTGCCTTTGCAAGCATTTCTCTTATCTCCTCCTCTGTTACGGTTTTTATGCCTATTTTATCCTCAACAGCCTTCCATTTGTCAGGCTCTTCAGGAGTTTTTAGCATTTCAAAAACGAGCATAAGTTTACCGCTCGGCTTGAGTACCCTGTATATCTCTTTCAAATCATTCAGCTTGTCCGGCCAGAAGTAGTAGGTTTCTACCGCAGTTACAACATCAAAGCTGCAATCGTCAAAAGGCAAAGAAGAAACAGAAGCAAGCATAATTTTTACTTTATTACAAAGAATATTTTTTCTGTTCTGAGCTTTTGAGTGTTTGATACAAAGAGCAGAATAGTCTATTCCGTAAACCTTACCATTGCCTATTCTCTCTGCAATTCTTGATACGGTGAGTCCTCCGCCGCAGCCGACATCAAGTACTCTGTAATTTCTTTCAAGATTTATATGATCAAGTGCCCAACCGGTGAGCTCATAATGACCTTCGTTCATTGAATTTATCATTTTTTTGCCCCAAAAACCCTTTGGCTTTTTGGCATTTTCCAACAGCTTATGATATTTCACAAATGTCGTCCTTTCTGTAAAACACCTTCATCTAAAATTCTATAAAATCTTTCAATCTGATATTTTTATACTACATAACAGTGTTTATTGTAAATTATCACATTGTTTTTACTGTTCAGGTAATATTTTACTGTGTATTTTTATTATTATACCATAATAAATTGTATTTTACAATGAGGAAAAGCAATAATTATTTTTCTGTTTTCGAATAAAATAATTAAAGCCGTACATTCATACTCAACACAAATGTACGGCTAAATAATTACTTATTCTTTTTCTTTTTAATATGAATTTCGGGGACGGCTACCGTATCATAAGTTACAGTTTCGTCCGAGTCGGGTTTATCGCTTGACTTTTGCTTTACTTTGCCTGTGTGAATTTCAGGAAAAGCAAGATTTTCGGTTTCAACAAAATATTTATCCTTATCCTTCATAATACACTACCTCCATTTTACAACAGATTAATAAAGAATGTGATTGTAAGGCTGTTAAGAAAATCTGCAAACAAACTGCCCACGATTGGAATAAGCAGATATGCTTTTACAGACGGAGCGTATCTTTCGCAGATAGCCTGCATATTTGCCATAGCGTTTGGAGTTGCGCCCATACCAAAGCCGCAAGTACCTGCCGCCACCACTGCCGCATCGTAGTCTCTGCCCATTACATTGAATACTACAAAATAAGCAAAAAGGAACATGAGCAGAGCCTGTCCTGCAAGCAGTATAATAAGCGGAAGCGCAAGGTCGGCAAGCTGCCATAGCTTAAGCGTAATCATTGCTATTCCAAGGAAAAGTGAAAGGCAAATACCGCCGAGGTCGTTTATTTCGCCCATATGAATTGTAATTTTTCCTGTATATTCGCCTATGTTTCTCATAATAGCAGCTATAATCATTGCGCCGATATAAATTGGGAAAGTCATACCTGTAAGAGAAAGCAGGTCGGAAACCACCGTGCCAAGTCCAACAGCTATTATAAGCTGAAATACAGCGGGAGCATACATTGAAAAATGTCTTTCGTGCTTTACTTCTTCCTCAACAAGGAGAGTATCATCTTCCGCTTTTATTGTATCAAGCAAATTATGTTTTTTGATGAGTCTGTTGCCGATAGGGCCGCCCATAAGCGAACCTGCTATAAGTCCGAAAGTTGCGGCGGCTGTGCAGACTGTTGTAGCGCCGCTTATACCAAAGTCCTCAAGTACCGGACCAAAAGCGCCTGCAGTACCGTGACCGCCAACCATAGGTATTGAACCTGTGGTCATACCTACAAGGGAATCAAGTCCGAGCAAATTTGCAAGTCCTACCGCTGTAAAGTTCTGGGTAATTATAAGAACGATTACAAGTATGAGAAAAACAAGGAGCGGCTTGCCTCCGCTTTTGAGAACCTTAAGGTTTGCCTGAAAGCCTACCGAGGTAAAGAAAAATACCATGCAGACTTCTTTTAGAGTGTCGTCAAAATCAATTTCAAGTATTCCTGTTGAATAGCATATCAATGTGAAAACGGCAAATATTAATCCGCCGATTACAGGGGCAGGAATACAGAATTTTTCGAGAAAAGAAATTTTCTTTTTAAGAAAACTTCCTAAAATCAGTACAACAACAGCAACTGCGATTGTCTGATACATATCAAGTGTAATGCTCAATGTTTACATTCCTTTCGGAGTTATTCTGCTGTTTTTACTTCAACGCCCTTTTCGCTGTAATACTCCGCTGCACCGCTATGGAACGGAATATTTACACCTATTACGGCATCTTTTTCCACAATATCAAGGTCAGCCGAAACAGTAAGCTGGAGTTCGTTTGCGTTATCAAAAATCAGCTTTGTAAGCGACTTTACTTTATCGTTTGAAAGTTTGTTGCTTACAATAAGCACCGACTTAACTCCTACTGTATCCACTGCTTTTGTCTGACCGCTGTATGTATTTGCTTTTACAGTACAGTCAATATACGAGTATGCGGATTTTAGCTTTGAGGAAGTTGCCTTATCTATACCGATAAGTCTTATATCGCACTGTTTAGCAAGCTCGTCAATTACAGTTGCATTTGTTCCCAATGTCCAAAATGCAGCGTCAATATCACCCGATACAAGCTCCTTTGCCGATTCGGCATAGTCAAGATTGACTTCCTTTATCATTTTTTGGTTTAAGCCATATGCAGACAAAATCTGCTTTGCATTAAGCTCAGAGCCTGACTCCTCTTCGCCGATGCTTACGGTCTTTCCGAGCAGGTCGTCTATGCTGTTTATATCGGAATCTGCCCTTACAACTATGTGGCACACCTCGGTATAAAGTGCTGCGACAGCGCTGTAATCCTTATAAGGTGTTTTAAAAGAATTTTCACCGTTGTAGGCATCGCTGATAATATCCGACTGTGCAATGGCTGCGTCAAGATAGCCCTGCGAAAGCAAACGAACATTAGCTGCCGAACCTGCCGTTGTTTTTAAATCAATATTAAGCTCTCCGTCTTTTTCGGCAAGCTGTTTAATTGATGTTGCGGTTTGGTGATAAACACCGCCTAATCCCGCCGCACCAAAACGGATACTTTCATTTCCCATAGAGCAGCCGCAAACGCAAAGCATTGCAGTCAGCAAAACAAGAAAAAGTGCAATAAATTTTTTCATCTTACCGCCTCTTTTTTAATAACAAAAAAGGAATTGTAAACAGCGTACAATTCCCCGATATTTACAGTTAATTGTAACATATTTTGTGAAATATGTCAAATCAACAAGATTACTAATTGAGCCTCAGTTCTACCTTACTGCCACCCGAGTTCTCTTTGGTAACAACAATTTGCTTGTCGATTTCTGTTCTAAGCTCTGCCACATGAGATATAATGCCCACAAGGCGGTTGTTTTCGGAAAGGCTCGACAAAGCCTGCATAGCCTGTCTGAGTGTTTCCTCACTGAGTGAACCGAAGCCCTCATCAACAAACATTGTTTCCATTCTTATTCCGCCTGCCGATGCCTGTATTTCATCTGAAAGACCGAGTGCAAGTGAAAGTGACGCAATGAAAGATTCGCCGCCCGAAAGGCTTTTTACGCTTCGCTCCGTACCGTTGTAATGGTCAATAACATTCAAGTCAAGTCCGCTTTTACCCTTTAGGTTATCCACAACCTCTTTGCGCTTTAGGTCATAATTACCGCCCGACATTCTCATAAGGTGAACATTTGCCCTGCTGATAATCTTATCAAAGAAAGCGGTTTGAATGTAGGTTTCAAGCGTCATTCTCTGCTTTCCCGACAGTGTGCCGTTTACGGTATCGGAAAGTGATTTCATTTCTCGCCAATTTATATCAAGTTGTGCAAGCTCCTCGGATTTTGCGTTCAGCTTTTCTAAAGCCGATTTGTTTGCAATAATACGCTGAGATATTATGTTATTTTTCTCTGCAAGCAGATTTTTCTCATTAACAAGAATACTTTTTTCGCTCTTTTTATCGTCAATGTCTACATTTTCGGCATTTTTAAGTATTTCGTTAAGCTGAGCAATCTGTGCTTTATAATCGTTAATTGCTTTTTCGCAGTCTTTGTAGGCCTTTTCAGCTTTCTCGGCTTGCTCTTTATTTGTACGAATTGTATTTTTAAATTTTAATATTTCTGCCGTTGCCGATTTTTTGCTGTCAAAAGTAAGTTTTTTAAGCAAGCCCTCCTTTTGCTTTTCCTGTTCCTCAACTGCTGTACTGAAAGCTGAAATTTCGGCTTTCAGCTTAGAAGTCTGGTCGTTTGCACTGTTTAATTTTTCCTCTGTATCCTTAATAATTTCGATAAGCTCTGATTTTCTTTTCAGTTTCTTATCTTCTTCGGTTATTTGTGTTTTGAGTTGGGTTTTATTCTGCTTGATTTCGTCAAGAATTTTTGCAATCTTATCCTCGGCGCTATCCAACTCCGCATCTTCAATCAGCTTTTTCAAATTGCTTTCGGCTGTCTTTTTTGCATTGTTGTAAACTCCTCCCTTTTCGCCGCATTTACTGCTTAAAACATTAGCTTTATCCTGTAAGTCTTTAGCCTCTTTTTCCGATTTCTTAACTTCCGCCTCGGTAGGGGCATTTTCTGATTTTACAGCTTTATGCGGATGTGTGCATGAACCGCATACAGGGCAAGGCTCGCCGTCTGTTAAGGTTTCTGCAATAATTCCTGCTTGCTCGCTGTTAAATGCAATTCGCATTTTATCCGACTTCTCTTTAACAGACTTCGCCTTTTCTTCAGCCAAAACATATTCTTTTTGTGCAAGCAAATAGTCGTTTTCTAACTTTTTAAGCTCTTTTAAATCATTTTTCAGCTGTAAAATTTCATTTTCTTTCACAACGATTTTTTCAAGCTTGGTAGAGAATTTCAGCCTGTTTTCGGCACTGCTTTCAAGGGAAACGCTCTCTTCTTTATATTCGCCTAAGCTTTCGCCGAGCTTTATAAGCTGTTTTTCATTATCGCTTAAAGATTTTTGACTTAAATTATACTTTTCCGTATTATCTTTAATCTTTTTAGCCAATAAATCAAGCTCGTCATAGTCTTTTAGCTGCTGCTCAATTATAGTGACATTCTTTTCAAATTCATGTGTTTGCGGTTCTTTTTTCTTTTCCTTTTCAAGCGCTGATTTTAAAACTTCCGATTCGGGCAGCATTTTTTGTAGCTTTTCGTTTGTATTTTTCAGCATCACACGATTTTTATTTTGTTCTTCCGCCTTAGTTATTATTCCTGTAATAGCATCAATTTTTTTGTCTGCGGCTTTCAGCTTTTCTGCCGAAATTTGTAATGACTCACTGTCATCTTTAATTATGTTTTTTATAAGCTCAATTACATCAGCCGTAAGCATTTCGCCGCTCTGCGCCTTTTGCAAATCTATTGAAAAAACGCTGTCTTTACTGCAAACCGCACTGTTAATATATTGACTGATATAATCGTTTGCTTTTTCTCTCTCCTTTTCAATCTCGCTGAAATCGTTTTTAACCTTTTCCTGAAAAATTTTATATATATCGGTTTTAAATATACTTCTGAAAATAACCTGCCTGTCCTTTGTTTCTGCAAGCAAAAGTTTCAGAAAATCTCCCTGAGCAATCATTGCAATTTGTGAGAACTGAGTTGGGGTAACACCGAGAATTTCAACGAGCTTAGTGTCTACCGCCTTTTTATTTGTTTCAACATCACCGTTTGGGAGAGTAAGCTCTGCGCCTGCGGCTTTTTTGGTATAGCCATCGCCCTTCGCTTTCTTTTTCATATATTCGGGATTGCGCTTTACGGTATATTCCTTATCACCATTCGCAAAAGTCAGCTCAACTAAAGTTGGAGTGTCGTCATCAGCATATTTGGAACGAAACATAGAAGAATCTCTGTTACTGCCGCTCGCCTCGCCGTAAAGAGCGTATTTGATTGCGTCAAATATGGTAGTTTTGCCTGCTCCCGTATCGCCTGTAATAAGATAAAGTCCGCTTTTGCCGAGCTTTTCAAAATCAACCTCCTGCTTTTTTGCATAAGGGCCGAATGCCGACATAGTCAGTTTTATAGGTCGCACTAAAATTCCTCCTTAATCTGCTCAAATAAATTTGCCGCATACTCAAGCTGTTCATCGCTCAAAGGCTTTCCGTTCTGCTTTTCAAAAAATTCCGATAATAATTCTGTATCGGTTTTCTTTTCTGTTTCTTCCGCCTGCGTCAAAGCAAGGGAATTTCTTGTGCGGGTATTATCGTAATCGAGTTTCATTAAATTCGGATAAACGCATCTGAGTTTTGCAACCGCATCTGCAACATCTTCTTCATCGGTAAGAATTATATGCAAATAATCTTCGGTATTTGTATTTTCGTAATTTTTCTTAAAAGTTAATTCCTCATAAGTACCCTTGATTTCCCGCATATCAAGTTTTGGGGTAAGCTCAACGGTTGAAACCTTAACATTACCCTTTTCTTTCATTTCAACTACGGTAACGGATTTTTTGTGGCTTATTTCCGAATAAGAATATTTAAGAGGAGTGCCGCAATAGCGGACAGTATTTTTTCCGACATTTTGTGGGCCATGAATATGACCAAGGGCTACATAGTCAAAATCGTCAAATACATATGAATCAACATTGTCTGTACCGCCAACGGCTATTGTTTCCGACTCCGAGCGCTGGGCACCTGTTACAAATTGATGTGTGATAATCACATTCCTTGCTTTTTTGTTTACATTCATATGAGATACGGCAACACGAACAGCATCGGTATATGTATTTATTTCTTCGTCCTCAAAAAATCTGCGTACATTAGACGGTTTTACAAACGGGAGCATATAAAAATTAACCTTTCCGTACTTGTCTTTTAGCTCTACAAGGTCATTTTTGCCGTTATAAACCTGCGACATATGCACTCCGCTTTTGTCCATAAAGCGGGAACCGAACGCAATTCGTTCGGGGGAATCGTGATTTCCGCTTATAACCAATATCTGCAAATTTCTTTCCACAAGTCTGAATAAAAAATCATCGAAAAGCTGCACTGCCTCTGTCGGCGGTATAGGCTTGTCATACACATCGCCTGCTATTACAACAGCCTCTGCCTTTTGCTCATCAATTACATTCAATATTTTTAATAATATGTATTTCTGATCTTCAATCATAGAATAGCCGTTTACACGCTTTCCTAAATGCAAATCAGATAAATGTACAAATTTCATAACATCATCCCTTAAAATTTGTTGTTTTATGTTATTATATCATACATTTTTAATAAATAAAAGCCTTTGCAAAGAAAAAAACAGACCGTTACTCATCTGCAACGATCTGCTGTAAGGGAAGGAAAAGTTTAGATAACTTTTCAGCGTGTAGGTAAATTATTCAGCGTCGGTAAGAGCTACCGCATAAGTCATCGTACCCGAATACTTAACACCCTTTGGTGTTGACGGATTGTTGAGAACGGGCTTTACTGTAAATGTTGTTGAGCCGTCCTCTGTAAATGATGCAAGTTCAACACCGTTTACCTCATCTTTTGCGCCTGTGGTTTCTACAATGCTTTCATCAGGCATAATGAATTGGTATCTGAGTGTAGGCTTTGCGGCACTCTCAACCTCACCTGTAAGCACCATCTGGTTGCGGAAGTAGCTTGTACCTGCGATTGTTACCGATACCTTTTTGCCGCCAAGGTTTGCCACATTTTCAGCCTTGATTTCAACAGGTGTTCCCTCTGTGGTAAGAGTTACTTCAGACGGAATTGTAACTGTGTATGACGGATCGTATTTATACTCATAAGAAAATGATGTGCTTGCGTTTTCCTCTGAGGTTGGTGTAATTTCTGCTGCCGATACAGAAACGGCTGTTGCTGCAAGCATTGCAAGTGCTGCTGCTATTGAAATAAACTTTTTCATAATGTTACTCCTTAAAACTCAACTTTTTCTTTTTATAAAACCAGAAAAATGCTACTGTGGCGGTCAGCATTACAAATACCGCCGTAATGGTTGTGTATGATACTACTGCACCTGTTTTAAGTACATTTGTATCGTTTTGGCTGACTGCACTTTTATTTTCTGTGACTTGTGCGTTTGGCCGGGCTGAAGTGAATTGTGTGGTTGTTTCTTCTATTGTCAGAACAACATCTGTTTTGGCACTTTCGGCAGCCGCTGCATATGCGCAGCAAACTGTCGAAATTACACATAAAGCTAAAACTATGGTAATGATAGTTTTTTTCATAATAATTACCTCGGGCTAAATCAGTGCTTATTTATCCTCAAGTGATACTGTGTAGTTAATTACGCCCTTATAGTCGCCTGCTCCAACGCTGTAATAATCTTTGAGTTTAATTTTTCTTGTGATTGTACCGAAGTCAGAGCCGTCCCAAGATGCGATTTCATCGCCGATTGTGTAGTAGGTTGGATTTGCAAATGCGTCTGAATTATAGATTACATATTCTGCCTCCTGAAGATTTCTTGAATCCCAGACTGCAAGTGTATGAAGATTGCCTGAGTAGCCTGCGCTCTCAATCTTTACGCTAACCTTTTTGCCGCTTGGAACAAAGGCTGTGTCGTTTTCAAGTGCAAGTGAATAAGAAAGTGTAGATGACTCTTTCTGAAGTTCTGCTGTGAGAGGAATAGAAACTGTGTAAGACGGTACAATTTCAGATTCGCTTTTTGAATATGTAATTTTCTGCTGGAAATCTGCCGATGTGTGATTTTCGTCAACGACCGGAGTGTCGGTTGTAGATGCGGCAAAAGCTGCTGTTGTAGCGCACACGCTCATTGCTGCTGCCATTAATACTGCTGTAATACTTTTTGCTTTGATTTTCATAAATTTTCTTCTCCTTAGATTTCAAATTCTAATGTCCGCCGTTAAAACGGCTGTCTATATATAATAACCCAAATGGGATTATTGTCATTCTACTGTAAGAGTGCTTTTTACCTGAGCGCCGTTCATCTCTGAATTGCTGTCTGTCGCAAAGGTGGAAATATTTATAATTAAAGTGTATTTTCCCTTTGCAAGCGGCTTGTCAAGCGTTATGCCATTTATGGCATCTCCCGGCTTTACAAGGTCTGTGGTGCAAAGTGTTTCGCCGGTATCCTGCAATGAAAGTGTAAATTTGAAATTGCAAGGATTGCCCTCAGGATTTAAAAGCGTTATAGGAAAATCTGTACTTTCGCTTGAAATTGTCATATCGGGATAACCCGGTATTTTAATTCCTGCCGCACCGTTATCCACACTTGAAACTTCTTTGTTATAGTGAGATGCGTCACTGTCAAACACAACGCCCTGCTGATCTGCTGTATCGGTTGATTGTGTGCCGTTGTTATTCATAAGCAGTATACCCATTGTTACTCCTGCTCCTGCAAGCAATGCTATTACCGCAATAAGAATAATGATTATAGTCTTAGTGCTTTTAGTCTTTTTCTCCATTTCTCTTCCCCTTTTCTGACATTATTCTAACACCCGATTTTTACAGTAGAGTTATATTTGTTTATTTCTCTTGTAAAGAATTGTAAAAAATAGCGCATAAAAAAGCCCTGCGTAAAGCAAGGCTTAAAAAATAGATTTAATTTGTGCTGTCTATGAATTTTTTAAATATTTTTCTGCTGTTTTCATCTGTAAAAAATGAATACTCGGGGTGCCACTGAACCGCCCATATAAAGTTTTTATCAGGCGCACACACCGCCTCAACAAGTCCGTCCTCTGAAACAGCCATACACTCAAGATTTGGAGCAATATCTTTTACGGCTTGGTGGTGCAGACTTGTAACATTTAGCAAATCAACATTCAAGAGTTTATGCAAAGGTGAATTTTTATTTATACTCACGCTGTGAATAGGTTTGTCATATGGGTGTGGCTGATGATGAACAGCAGTGCTTGGATGTTCTGTATTTAAATCCTGATAGAGTGTGCCGCCCATTACGGCATTTATGAATTGTATGCCACGACAAATGCCGAAAACCGATTTATCCGCATCATAAGCCAATCTGAACAGCTCGGTTTCCATATTATCTCTTTGAGAACAGCTTTCGCCGCAAAGCTCTGATTTTTTTGCATTATAAATCCGTGGTGCAACATCCTGTCCGCCTGTAAACAAAAATCCGTCACAAGTATTTACAAGCTGTTTTATAACATCCTTGTCCTCTGTCAAGGGCAGCATTACGGGAACACCTCCAGAAATTTCAATACCTTTCATATAGTTAGGCAGCATCCAATAACATTCTTTTTCAAAATCTACAAGCGGAACTACGCCTATTAACGGCTTTTTCATACCTATTACCTCCAATAAAAAAGACAAGGGAGTCCAAATGAACTTCCTTGTCCAAAATTTTTATTTATTATAGCACAAAATATAAAAGAATACAATATCAACAGTTTAAACATTTGCCTTTGGAGTAACATAAACCGTTTTATTGTTTACATAAATAACCATACCCGGTTTTGCACCGCTTGGCTTGCTTACATAACGCACAAGCGTATAATCAACAGGTACTTGGCTGCTTTCTCTTGCCTTGCTGTAATATGCCGCAAGCTGAGCCGCCTCTAAAATTGCGGTATCGCTTATCTCTTTGCCTTCGGCTAAAATAATTGTATGCGAGCCATGAATATCCTTTGTGTGCAGCCACATATCGTTTTTGTTTGCAATTTTTAATGTAAGTTTATCATTTTGAGTATTGTTTCTGCCTACCAAAATTTTAAATCCGTCACTTGAAGTAAATTCAAGCGGTGAAAGTGCCGCCTGCGGTCTTTGCCTGCCCTTTTGTTTACGCAAATAACCCTGCTCTGTAAGCTCTTCTCTTATCTGCGCAAGCTCTCGTTCGCTCTCTGCACGGTTTACGGTATCAAGTACGGAGTCGATGTATTCAAGCTCGGCTCTGCCCTTTTTTATTTGCTCGGTAAGAATATGCTCTGCGTTCTTTGCCTTTTGGTAATCCTTATAATACTTCTGCGCATTTGCGGCAGGAGAAATTGCCGGATTTAACTTTATGCGAATAAGCGCCATATTTTCATCATAAAAGTTCTCTACCTCTGCAAAACTTGCGCCACGCTCAATTCTGTAAAGGTTTGCCTGCAACAAATCGCCGTTAATTCTCAGCTGTTCACGATTTGCACATTCCTTTAGCTCAATCTTTTGCTTTGAAAGTTTACGGGATATTCTTTCGCTTGAATTAACAAGCATTTTAGTAAGGTCTTGAGATTTGACCCTCATTCTCTCTCTTGAATCCCTTGTTTCGTAAAAGCTGTCGAGGAGCTGAGAATAAGTATCAAAATACTTAACCTGCGCAAAATTGCCGTACTGCTCAACATTCATAAATGTAAAATCTATCGGCTTACCGTCATCTCTTATAACCATACAAGGCTTGCCTGCATATCTGTTTACATTCATATAAAGATTATCAATTACTTCGATTAATTTTTCATAATGCGCCCTGTCCATATGAGTGGTTGTGCCCTCGCCCACCTGATACTCAAGCTCTCGGCACACAAGCGGCGACACACCTTGAATTGCTTTTAAAAGTGCCTTATTAAGCGTCATTTCGCCGTCAAAATCGACTGTCTTTTCGGCAATTTCTTCCGCTGAGTGGTCAAGAATCGAAAGTTTATCCTGCGCCTCGGGAAGTTCATATTTAATATTCGGCAGTACAAGTCTGCGACTGCTCATTGTAAGGTCTACCCTCTTTAGCGAATCTATAATCACTCCGTTTGAATCGACAATAATTATATTGCTATACATACCCATAATTTCGCATACTACGGTTATAAGAACAGTATCGCCAAGCTCGTTTACGCACTCAAAATCAAGAAAAAGCACTCTGTCGCACTCCTGCTGACGAACCGCTACGAGCTTGCCGCCGCCTATTCGCTTGCGTAAAAGCATACAGAACATTGGCGGCGACGGTGGGTTTTCGGGAGTGTGACTGCAAAAATGCACTCTCGGAGAATTTGCCCTTGCAGAAAGCAAAAGCTTTTTGTTGCCGTTAAAGGTGCGCATTGCAAACACAAGCTCATCTCTGTTTGGCTGATAAATCTGCGATACCCTTGCACCGAGCGCCTCGGTTTCTATTTCGTGTTTTATATATCTTAAAAAAATTCCGTCTAAAGCCATTTTTTACCTCTATTTATGATATTTGCCATTAGTTGAAATTTCAAACGAACGGTAAATCTGTTCGGAAAGCACCATTCTCGCCATTTGGTGCGGAAAAGTCATTTTGCTCATTGAAAGTTTAAAATCGGCTCTGCTTTTCACTTTATTGCTCAGTCCGTAACTTCCGCCGATTATAAAGTCAACCGTACTTTTTCCCATAATTGCGGCATTATCAAGCATTGCCGAGAGTTCCTCGCTTGAAAGCTGTTTTCCCTCTATGCACATAGCCACAACATAGTCGCCCGAACCGATTTTTTTAATTATTCGTTCACCCTCAGCCTCAATTACCTCTGAAATTTCTGCCTGATTGGGATTATTGTTTCTGATTTTTTCTTCCGCAAGTTCTACTATTGAAAACTTACAAAAGGCAGTAAGCCTCTTTGCATATTCCGAAATTGCGTCTGTAAAATATTTTTCTTTAATTTTTCCTATACAAATTATATTTATTCTTATCATTTTTCACCGTTAAAAAATTACTGGTTTTGCGTTGGTTTCTACGGGTGCAATATCAAGGGTGTAGTCTATCCCTCGTTTCATACCGTACTTAGAAAGCTCGTTCACCGCCGTATTAAGCGCTATTGATGGAGTGTTGTTCTGTTCGCTGAGATGACCGAGCATAAGTCTTAGTGTACCCGACTGCACAAGTCCCGCAAGCTCGGCGGCACAATCCGGATTTGACAAATGGCCGTATTTAGAGAGTATTCGCTTTTTGAGTACAAACGGATACGGACCGTTTTTCAGCATATTAACATCGTGATTTGACTCAACAACGGCAAAATCGCTATGTGCAACGGCATTTCTCACATCATCGGTCATATATCCCATATCGGTGGCAACAGTGGCGGTTTTTCCGTCTGCAAGCGTTACAGAGTAGCAACAGCTTTCAGCCGCATCGTGCGGAGTGTCAATTCGTTTTATAAGCATATCACCGATTGCAACCTCGTTTTCAATAACTTCGGTTTCAAAGCGGTTATCAAGGCGGTTAGCCCTTTCGAGTGCGTCAAGCGTACCCTCGCTTGCATACACCTTAAATTTATAGCGAGATGCAAGCACCTTGATTGCATTGCAATGGTCTGTATGTTCGTGTGTAATAAAAACTGCGCCGATTATGCGTGGATCTATTGAATTTGTAAGTAAAGCATTTTCAATCTGCTTGCATGAGCGCCCTGCGTCAATAAGTACGCCCTGCGTTGCCGTACCCAGAAAATAACTGTTTCCTTTACTGCCGCTAAAAAGCGGTACTGCCTTTGCCAAACTAATCTACCCCTAATCAATAAAATCATAATATATAATAGCACAAAAAATTCACTTTGTCATCTGCATAATGAAAACCCACAGCTTTTGGCTGTGGGTAAAGTGATTATTTTTTAACAAGAGCGGATGCAGGGAGTGCATATTTTTTCTTGTACTCCTTGTAATCGGCATTATACTGAATATCGTCTGAGTTCTTCAACTCGTGGAGATATTCGTGTGCATCATAACCGTTGTTGTTGATTTCGATAACACCTACTGCGATGTTTGAACAGTGGTCAGATACTCTCTCCATACTTGTGATAAGGTCGGAGAAAATAAAGCCAAGCTCTATTGTACATTCACCGTTTGTAAGGCGCTTTACATGAGCCTCTTTCAGCTTATCTCTTATGCGGTCAATAACCTGCTCAAGAGGTTCAACCTTTGCCGCAAGTTTTACATCGTTATTAATAAACGCAAGCGTTGCGTTATTGATAATCTCTCTTACGGCGTCCATCATAACATTAAGACCTGCCATAGCCTCGTCTGAGAAAACGGCTTTTTTCTCTTCAATTTCTTTGGCTGCGCCTACAATATTCATTGCGTGGTCGCTGATTCTCTCGAAATCACCTATACCGTGCAAAACTCTCTGAACACTTTTACTGTCGTTTTCAGAAAGATTTTTCTGACTTAGTTTTACAAGATATGTCGAAATTACATCTTCGTACATATCAATTGTGTCTTCGTTTTCAGAAAGGGTGTCAGCCGCTTTTTCGTTATAATTACCAACCATTTCAAGTGCGCCGAGAAGTGTACCCTCCGAAAGTCTTGCCATTTTTTCCGTAACATTTAAAGCACGGTCTGTTGCAAGTGAAGGTGTGTTGAGGAAACGCTCGTCAAGGAACGGTGTTTCGCTATCTTCATCTGAATCCTTAATAGTAAGGCAAGCAAGTTTTTCAAGCTGGCGTGTGAAAGGAAGCAACATAGCTGTTGCCGCAATGTTAAATGCAGTATGAATAATAGCAATATTTGCCTCGGCAACAACATCATCTAAAAATCCGTATTGGAAGATTAAGTTTGTGCCATAGAACAGCGCACAAATTACGATTGTGCCTATAATGTTAAAGTACAGGTGAACCAAAGCGGCTCTCTTAGCGTTTTTCTTAGCGCCGATACACGAGATAAGCGCTGTAACGCAAGTACCTATGTTTTGTCCCATAACAATCGGAATTGCCATTGAATAAGTAATAGCGCCTGTTTTTGACAGTGCCTGCAATATTCCGACCGATGCGCTTGAACTCTGGATAATTGCTGTAAGCAAAGCACCGGCAATGATACCGAATACAGGGTTGTTGAAGATTGTAAGAAGATTTGCAAAGTTTGGATCATTTGCAAGCGGCTTTACAGCGGCGCTCATATTATCCATACCAAACATTAAAATTGCAAATCCCAAAAGAATAGACGCAAGGTTTTTCTTGCTGTCGCTCTTTGCAAACATAATAAGAATTATGCCGATAAACGCAAAAACGGCAGAAAAAGAAGTCGGTTTAAGCAGCTGCATAAATACGCTGTCGCCCTCAATACCCGAGAGGCTTAAAATCCACGCTGTAACTGTTGTGCCGACATTAGCACCCATAATAATTCCTATTGCCTGTCTGAGTTTCATAATACCCGAGTTTACAAAACCAACTACCATTACTGTGGTAGCAGACGATGACTGTATAACAGCTGTAACGGCTGCACCGAGTAAAAATCCCTTGAAAGTATTGTTTGTCATTTTTTCAAGAGTTTTTTCAAGTTTACCGCCTGAGAACTTTTCAAGTCCGTCACCCATGGTATTCATACCATACAAAAAGAGTGCAAGACCGCTCAGCAGCTGAAGTATCGAAAAAATATCCATATCCCTAAACTCTCCTTTTCCCTTGTAATGATATTAGTATTAAGTCAAAGTTTTATTTTGCATTTGTAAAATCTATGTAAAGTTTTTTACACAACAACAACTGCGCCCTGTTTATAAGTAAGACTTAAACAAGACGCAGCCGTAATATTAAATATTAATATTTAATTTTGCTAAAAGTACATTTTATAATTTTTACAATGCTTTTACTTTAAATGTAAATACCGTACCGTTTTCATTACTCTTTAATGTAATAGTACCGTCATGTCTTTCGGCAATATGTTTTACAATTGCAAGTCCAAGACCTGTGCCGCCGGTTTCTTTTGAACGGCTTTTGTCAACTCGATAAAATCTTTCAAAAACTCTCTTTTGGTGCTTTACAGGAATACCTATTCCCGTATCCGCAACGCTTAGAAAAGCATTTTCTCCGTCTTTTTTTACGGTAACGGTTACACTGCCGCCCTTGCGGTTATATCTGATAGCATTGTCGCAAAGGTTGTAAACAAGCTCGTAAAGCTGATTGCGGTTGCCGTTTATCAGTACCTTTTCGGCTGCATTCACCTTGATTTCCACCTCGTGCTTATTTGCATTGGTGTGCAAATCTTCGGCAACCTCTCTTGAAAGTCCCGACAAATCCACTTTATCGTAATTTGCTGGTCTTGTATTTTCGTCAAGCTCCGAAAGCTCGATAATATCGCCTATAAGTGAAAGCAGTCTGCCCGATTCCTTATGAATTTTTCCTGCAAATCTTTCTATATCTTCGGGAGCGGCAATACCGCTTTCGATAATCTCGGCATAACCCGAAATTGAAGTGAGAGGAGTTTTTAGCTCGTGTGTAACATTTGCGGTAAACTCTCGCCTCATTTTTTCAGCCTTTCGCTTTGCCGACACATCAATAATAAGACAAATAACGCCCTTTTGCTCGCTGTTTGAATAAACGGGACTTGCTATTATCTGCAACACTCTGCCGTTAATGCTGCCCTCGTTGCTGCTGCGTTCACCGTCAAAAGCCTTGTCAACACATTCGCACAAAACCTCGTTTCGTGAAAAAGAAATTAAACTTTCTCCGACAGTACCCTCGGAATCCGTACCGAGGTATTTAGATGCCGAGTGGTTGCACATAAGCATATTCTTATCCATATCAAGCATTATAAAGCCCTCGGACATATTTTGAATAAGTGTATCAATTCTGTCTTTTTCAAGCTGCAAGCGTGTTACCTGCTTGCTGATTTGCTTTTGCTGACTTGAAATTGTGCGTGAAATGGAGCTTAATTCCTCATATTGTGTACCGTCTGCATTGCTCTCAAGGTTTTCGATAGGTGCGATTATTTTTTTAGTTGACCTTTTTGAAAGTATATAGCAAAGAATAAACACAAGAATTATAACACCCAAAAGAATAGGAACAAGGTGCATAAACAGAGAATATCCGTTTTCAATTGTTTCCGACACACGCAAAACATTTCCGTTTGCGGTTTTTTCAGCGTAATAATATGTAACCCTGCCGATGGTTTCAGACTTTCGGCTGTCATCACCGTAGCCGTTTTTCATTGCGTTTATAAATTCGGGTCTGTTTGAATGGTTGCCCATTTTGGTAACATCTACACCGTCCTCGCTTTCAAGGAGAACATTTCCGCTGCTGTCGAGCAAGGTTATTCGTATTTTAGACGAACTTAAATCGTGCAGCTGCTCATAACTGCTGTCTTTGTTATAAAGTGAAGTTACCATAGCTGCATAATTCTTAATGGTCGCTTTTTCTGAAGAAGAAAAAATAAACCAGAAAGCGGCTGTTGAAAAAACAGCCGTTAAAAGAATAGAAACACCCGCAGTTATTAAAAATCTTTTTAAAAGAATTTTGCGTAATTTCATCTGTTATTCTCCTGCCTTATATCCTACATTGCGTACGGTTTTAATGAGATTGCCGCATTCACCGAGCTTTTGACGGAGTGTTGTAATGTGCATATCAACCGTACGGCTCTCGCCCTCAAAGTCATAGCCCCATACATTAATAATAATGTTTTCTCTTGTAAGTGCCATACCCTTGTTGTTGAGCAAATACTTGAGCAGTTCATACTCTTTGTATGTAAGGGTGCATGGCTCACCGTTTGAAGTGACAATATGCTTGGAATCATCAAGCACAATTCCGCCGAGCTCAACGGTTTCGGGCTTTTCTTCAACGGTGCATCTTCTGAGAATAGCTCTCACTCTTGAGATAAGCTCAAGCACAGAAAACGGCTTTGTAAGGTAATCGTCAGCGCCCATATCAAGACCTTTTACCTTGTCCATTTCGCTTGACTTGGCGGTGACCAAAATAACAGGAATATTTTTTGTTGACTTGTCCTTTCTGAGCTTTTCAAGTACAGAAAGTCCGTCAAAATCGGGGAGCATTACATCAAGAATAACAAGCTGCGGCTTTACATCGGCGCAAGCCTTAAAAAAGCTTTTGCTCTCGCCAAAGCTCTGCACATCATAACCGCTGTTTTTGAGCGCATAGGTTTCAAGCTCTCTGATGTCTGTATCGTCTTCTACAATATAAATTAACATAAATTCTCTAACTCCCCGAAATAGTATTAAGGCAGAGCACATCTACCTTAAAACTAATTATATCACAATAGTCATTTTTTGCAACAAAAAACAAACACGCACTTATTTATTCTTTACTGCCTGTAATTGAAAAAACTACCCATTCGCCGATATTTTCCGCATGGTCACCGATTTTTTCAAAATACTTTGCAATCAGCATAATATCAATAGCCTGATGGTCGAGTTCCTTATTTGTATTGATAATATCAATAACCTCTTCCTTTACCTTGTTGAAAAGGTCATCAATCGCATCGTCCATAGTGGCAACTGTTCTTGCAAGTTTTAAATCTTTCTTTACAAAAGCGTCAATCGCAGTTGTTACCATATTTGATGAGCGCTCAGCCATTTCTGAAATATGTGTCATTGAGTAAAGGCTTTCGCAGTCCTTTAAGTAAATAGACATTTCCGCAATATCAATAGCCTGATCGCCTATTCTCTCAAGGTCTGTAATCATCTTGAGTGCTGCCGATACTGTTCTTAAATCGCCTGCAACAGGTGACTGCAAGAGTAAAAGGTTCAAACAAAAGCTCTGGATTTCTCTTTCCATCTTATTTATTTTTTCTTCTATAATCCTTGCTGTTTCAAGCTTATCGTACTCACCGTTTGTAATAATGGTTATCGTATTTTTTATTGCACCTTCAACCAAAGCGCCCATTTCAATGAGTTTATCGTTCAGTGCTTTTAATTCCAAATCAAAATATTCTCTCATTAGCCGAACCTTCCTGTAATGTATTCCTCTGTACGCTTATCCTTTGGAGTAGAAAACAAGGTAGCTGTATCTGTGCATTCAATCATTTCGCCAAGCAGGAAAAATGCTGTATTGTCAGCAATTCTCATTGCCTGCTGCATATTATGTGTAACCATTATAATGGTATATTTATCTTTGAGCTTCATACAAAGCTCTTCAATTTTACCTGTTGAAATTGGGTCGAGCGCCGAAGTTGCCTCGTCCATAAGTAAAACCTCAGGCTTTACCGCAAGCGCTCTTGCAATGCAAAGACGCTGCTGCTGACCGCCCGAAAGACCGAGAGCGCTTTTTTTTAGTCTGTCCTTAAGCTCATCCCAAATTGCGGCATCTCTTAATGACTGCTCAACAATTTCGTCAAGCTCTCTTCTGCTCCTCACACCATGAGTTCTCGGGCCGAATGCTATGTTGTCATACACGCTCATAGGAAATGGGTTTGCCTTTTGGAAAACCATACCCACTCTTTTTCTGAGGACATTAACATCCATATTTTTTCCGTAAATATCCTCATCATCAAGACGAATATCACCTGTAATTTTACAGCCCTCTACCAAATCGTTCATTCTGTTGAGCGACTTTAAGAGCGTTGATTTACCGCAGCCCGACGGGCCGATAAACGCTGTAATTTTGTTAGCCTCCATATTAAAGTTTACAGACTTTAATGCATGGAATTTGCCGTAATACAGGTTCATATCCTTAATTGTAAACTTATCCATTTGTTTTCCTTCCACCGTTACTTATTTTTACTTGTAAGTTTTTTTGCTATAAATGCCGAAAGTGTATTGATTAAAAGTACAAGCACAAGCAATACAACCGCTGTTGCCCAAGCCTGATCTGTATGCAATCCTTCGTTTGCAAGCACATACATATGAATAGCAAGTGTTCTGCCCGAGGACATAAGTCCGTTTGCAAGACCCGATGCCGAACCCGATGTATATAAAAGTGCCGCTGTTTCACCGACTATTCTGCCCACTGCAAGAATTATGCCAGCAAGAATACCGGGCGTTGCACTCGGAAGAATTACTTTTACAATAGTTCTCAGCTTGCCTGCTCCAAGACCATAGCTGCCCTCTCGGTAAGAATCAGGTACAGAAAGCAAAGCCTCTTCTGTTGTTCTCATAATTGTAGGCAGCACCATAATTGCAAGTGTAAAAGAACCTGCAAGCAATGAAAGTCGCCACTGCAAAGTAGTTACAAAGAATAACATACCGAACAAACCGTAAACAATCGACGGAATACCCGAAAGTGTTTCTGCCATTGTTCTGATGAGCTTTACAAACTTATTGCCTCTTTTTGCATACTCGGCAAGATAAATTGCTGCGCCAACACCAAAAGGTACAGCGATTACCAAAGTAAGCAAAGTAACTATAATAGTATTGATAATAGCCGGCATACAAGATACATTGTCACTGTTGTATTCCCACGCAAACAAATCCGGAGTAATGTGCGGAATACCCATTACAAGGATATAAACAATCAAAAATATGAGTGCAAGTACCGATAATGCCGCTGCAAGCACAACAAGAATGAATAAAACAAGTGAAAGTGGCTTTCTTTTATATTCTCTTAATCTTTGGGCAAATCCTGTTTTATTGATTGCCTTTATTTCGTTATTTTCAGCCATTTTTTTCACTCCTGCTCTTAATTGCCTGCATTGAAAGTGTAATAATAAGGATAAATACAAACAAAACCACACCTGTTGCTATAAGCGCCTGTCTGTGAAGTCCTGTTGAATAACCCATTTCAAGTACAATGTTTGCTGTAAGTGTTCTTACACCGTCTGTAAGCGATGTTGGAATCTGTACCTGATTGCCTGCAATCAGAATAACAGCCATAGTTTCGCCGATTGCTCTGCCTATGCCAAGCACAACACCTGCAAGAATACCCGACTTAGCTGCCGGCAGCATTGTTTTAAATACACTTCTCTCTCTTGTTGCACCAAGTGCAAGGGCTCCCTCGTAGTAATTTTCAGGCACTGCTCTGATAGCCGATTCCGACACACCGATTATTGTAGGTAAAATCATAATGCCAAGCACTATTGACGCTGCAAGCAGGCTTGAGCCGTTGCCGCCGAAATTTTCACGAATAAACGGTACAATTACCATAAGTCCGAAAAAGCCGTAGACGATTGACGGAATACCTGCAAGCAATTCTGTTGCCGGCTTAATCACCTTGTATAAAGGCTTTGGGCAAAAACGAGCAAGAAAAACTGCTGTTAAAATTCCGATTGGCACACCGATTACTACCGCACCGGCTGTAACATATATACTGCCGATAATCATTGTAAAGATGCCGTAGCTTGCAGGAACATTTGTAGGTGCCCATTCAGAGCCGCCTATAAAATCAAAAAATCCGATTTCTGCCATTGCCGGAACACCGTTGTAGAAAAGGAAAATACATATAAGCACAACTGCCGCTATGCTTGCAAGGGCTGTCAGGAAGAAAACTCCCTGCATAGCCCTTTCTTTAATATTGTTTAATCTCATTTAGTTATATCGCTCCAAACCTTAGCTTCGCCTGTATAGATAGCTTTTACCTGATCCATTGTGAGATTATCTGTTGTGTTGTTTGTGTTTACGATTACTGCAATACCGTCTTTTGCGATTGTTGTTGATGTAAGAGCTGTTTCTGTATCTTTAAGCTCTCTTGATGCCATACCGATATCACAAGTACCCTCGAGTGCCGACTGCATACCTGCTGATGAGTCTGATGTCTGAAGTTCAATGTCAGCCTTTGTATTTACCTGCTTGTAAGCCTCGATGAGTTTTTCCATTACAGGTGATACTGAAGATGAACCTGCTACTGTAATTTTGCCCTCCGGCTTTGTTCCTGCATATGCTGCGTTTTCAGATACCGGAACATAACCCTCTTTAGAAATTACTGCCTGACCGTCTGAGCTTAAGATATAATCTACAAAATCCTTAGCAAGACCGCTTAAGTCGCCCTTATAAGCAATGTTGAACGGACGGCTGATTTTGTATTCTCCTGATTTTACATTTTCTGCTGTTGCCTCAACATCTTCAACCTTAAGAGCCTTAACGCTGTCGTTGAGTGAACCGAGTGAAATGTAACCGATTGCTGCGTCATTTCCCTTTACATTAGTAATAACAGCCTCAGTACCGTTTACTGTAACTGCATCTGTTCTTGTCGTATCTTTCTTTGTGTCGCCGTCTTTAACAAGAACACCTGTAAGCTCTACAAAAGCATCACGAGTACCTGAGCCCTGCTCTCTTGTAATTACAGAAAGTGTTTTGCTTGTATCAAAAGCACCTGCACTTGATGAATCTGCATTGCTTGCACCTTCACTTGCAGTTGATGATGAGCTGCCGCCGCAACCTGCAAATGCACCTGCCATAATTACGCCTGCTGCTAATACTGATAATAATTTTGTGCTTGTTTTTTTCATAAATATAATCTCCTCAAATAATTATCGTACTTCTTTTGAGTACGGTATTAGTTTAGTCAATTTTTGTAAAGCTATTTACCCGGCATTTGTAAAATGCCCGTAAATAATTATTTTTATTATGTAATGTAATAATATTTCCTATAAAAAGTGATGACAACTTTAAAATAATATGTTATAATGTTATAAATGTTAAAATTCAGGAGGTTGAAACCAATGGAAAATACAAAGATTCCATATAAAATTTACCTTGACGAAAGCGAAATACCTACTCAATGGTATAATGTTCGTGCAGATATGAAAAACAAGCCTGCTCCTCTTCTTAACCCTGCTACATTAAAGCCAATGACAGCAGAGGAGCTTTATCCTGTTTTCTGTAAAGAACTTGTAGCGCAGGAGCTTAACGATACAGACGCATACATAGATATTCCGCAGGAAATTCAGGATTTCTATAAAATGTATCGTCCATCTCCGCTTATCAGAGCATATTTTCTTGAAAAGGCTCTTGATACTCCTGCTAAGATTTACTATAAGTTTGAGGGTAACAATACAAGCGGCAGTCATAAGCTGAACTCCGCTATTGCTCAGGCTTATTATGCTAAAAAGCAGGGACTAAAGGGCGTAACCACAGAAACAGGCGCAGGTCAGTGGGGTACAGCGCTTTCAATGGCTTGCTCATACTTCGGACTTGACTGTAAGGTATATATGGTAAAGGTATCTTACGAGCAAAAGCCATTTCGAAGAGAAGTTATGAGAACATACGGTGCAAGCGTTACTCCTTCACCGTCTATGGATACTGCCGTTGGCAGAAAAATTCTTGAGGAGCACCCCGGCACATCAGGCAGCCTTGGATGCGCTATTTCTGAGGCTGTTGAAGTTGCTACATCTACCGAGGGTTACCGCTATGTACTCGGCAGTGTGCTTAATCAGGTACTTCTCCACCAGTCGGTTATCGGTCTTGAGGCTAAAAAAGCTCTTGATAAATATAATGTAAAGCCTGACATTATTATCGGTTGTGCAGGCGGCGGCTCTAACCTCGGCGGTCTTATCTCTCCGTTTGTAGGCGAAAAGCTCAGAGGCGAGGCTGATTACAGAATTATCGCTGTTGAGCCTGCGTCTTGTCCAAGCTTTACAAGAGGCAAGTTTGCATATGACTTCTGCGATACAGGTAAGGTTTGCCCGCTTTCTAAGATGTATACTCTCGGCAGCGGATTTATTCCGTCAGCTAACCATGCAGGCGGACTTCGCTACCATGGTATGAGCAGCACACTTTCTCAGCTTTACCATGACGGACTTATGGAGGCAACTTCTGTTGAGCAGACATCTGTATTTGCTGCCGCAGAACAGTTTGCAAGAGTTGAGGGTATTCTCCCTGCTCCTGAAAGCAGCCACGCAATCAGAGTTGCTATTGACGAGGCATTAAAGTGCAAAGAAACAGGCGAAGAAAAAACTATTCTCTTTGGTCTTACAGGTACAGGTTACTTTGATATGGTAGCTTACGAGAAATTTAACGATGGTCTTATGAGCGACTATATTCCGACAGACGAGGAACTTCAAAAGGGCTTTGACGGTCTTCCAAATGTTCCTGAAAATTAAATAGGGTATATTAATTGGAGAGAGGATTTTCCTCTCTCCTTTTTATACATAAATTGCTGTAAAAACATATATAACATTTGCGATTAGTTAAAACTAACTCCTAACCACTTGACAATGCAAATCAGTTGTGCTATTATTCCATTTGTAGAAAACTATTCTTGAAAGGAAATGACATATATGGCAAAACCAAAGCTTCCAATTCCTGTAACACTTCTTACAGGTTATCTTGGTTCAGGTAAAACTACACTTATCAATCATGTACTCAGCAATCAGGAAGGTTACAAGTGCGCTGTTATCGTTAATGATATCGGCGAGGTAAACATTGACGCTGAGCTTATTCAGAAAACAGGCGTTGTTACTCAGAAAGACGAAAACCTTGTTCCTCTTTCAAACGGCTGTATCTGCTGCACACTCAAGGTTGACCTTATCAATCAGATTGCCGAGCTTGTTAAGTCAGGCAAATTTGATTATATTCTCATTGAGGCAAGCGGTATTTGCGAGCCACTCCCTATTGCACAGTCTATTGCTGTACTTGAGGGCGACGAAGAGGAAGGCACACCTGCTATCTGCCGTCTTGACAACATTGTAACTGTTGTAGACGCACTCAGAATGGCGACAGAGTTTGGCTGCGGCGACAATCTTCTTAAAGATGATGTAGACGAAGAGGACATTGAAAGCCTTGTTATTCAGCAAATTGAGTTCTGCTCAACTATCATTCTCAACAAAGTTGATATGGTAAATGAGGAGCAGCTCGGCAGAGTTAAGGCTATGATTAAGACACTCCAGCCAAAGGCTAAAATTATTGAGGCAAACTACGGCAAGGTAAGCGTTGGCGACATTCTCAATACAAATCTTTATGATTTTGAAGAAACTGCGGGTTCAGCAGGCTGGGCACAGGCTTACGATAAGGACGAAGACGAGAAAAACGAGCATCATGACCACGATGAAGATGAGCACGAGCCTCACCATCACCACGATGAAGATGAGCACGAGCATCACCATCACCACCATCACGATGACGAAGACCATTCAAATTGCGACCACGAGCACGGTCACTGCTGCCACCATCACCACCACGGTGACGATGATGAGGAATATGGCATTGGTACATTTGTATATCACAGCCGCCGTCCGTTCAATCAGGAGAAATTACAGGAATTTGTAAACAACTGGCCAAAGGGCGTTGTTCGTGCAAAGGGTATTCTTTGGTTCTCTGATAAAGACAAGAGAGATTACCTCTATGTATTTGAGCAGGCAGGCGTACAGATTACTGCAACAGAAAACGGCAAATGGCTTGCGGCTTTTCCGAAGAGCGAGCAGAAAAAGTACTTTAAAGAATATCCCGATATTGAAGAGCATTGGGACGAAAAGTACGGCGACCGAGAGATTAAACTTGTATTTATCGGTCAGCATATGGACAAGCCAAACATTATTGAAAGACTTGACAACTGTCTTGATGATTAATAAATCGAATTTAAAAATTCCCTGTCTTTTCGGCAGGGAATTTTTGTTTTGTGTCTAACGCAAATTTTAGTTTTGTAAATTTAAAGTTCAGGTCAACCCTTATTAAAGGGTTGCGGGTTTGGGCAGAGCCAATAAAAAGCTTTCATTATAACAGACTTTCGGGCGCAAACAGCAAAGCTGTTGCGTGCTAAAACTAAGTTTGAAAAACAGGCGACAGCCTTAAAAAGGAATAATAAAAAAACTCCGTCATCGCTAAGCTTTGACGGAGTAAATAATAAGAATATCTTTTTTATTTGCTTTCGCTATTAAAAGGCTTGCGCCATTGTGTTCGAGCCACCAAACGGCAAGCCGTTTGGTTATCAAAAATTTGTGATAACTTAAAGTTTTTGTGAGCGTTGCCACACCTACAACCTTTGAAAAGGTTGACCAAACTTTTTTGCCTTTTAGGCGGATAGTCCGTTATTTTCGTTCTATACTAACCGACTGAAAATAAGCTACACCACAATTTCACAAAAACATTAACCCACTTTTAATTTAAAATACTATTCAAAACATCATCAGTTGTTACATCGAGAACATATGCAAATTCGCCGAGCACCATTTTCTCAGCCTCTTTCAAAAAGCGTTCATCCGACATATGTAATCTTTTGCCCCTCTTAAACTGATATCTTTCGTGTAATCTCAGAGTTCTTATAAGTTTAAGCAACTCTGCACAATCGCCCTCGGCAATAATATTTTTAAAAGTTTCAAATCTCTGATTTTTATTTGAAATCCATTCGGGCTTGTCTTTCGGAATATTATTCAAAAGCTCGTTTGCTTGCTCCTTAGTAAGGATTGCCCTCATTTTGCTGACAAGATTTTCGTTGTGTGTAGGTACAAAAACCTTTGCCGTAGTAGCCGCCTTTGGACTTAAAACATAATATTCAATATTTGTTTTATCAATTCTTTTGGTTGTAATTTCAGTAATAGTGCACACACCGTTTGTGCCATAAGCCACCACATCAGATACCTCAAACATTTTCTGCACCCCCGTATGCAGATTTGTTAGCATTAATTCGACTAATCATACTTCTCTCTCCTATTCTTAATTCTCATTCGTTAGTAATTGTTTAAAACAATGTCTGACAAAGTGGAAAACAGTTTTTGCTCATTATATTTCTTACATATATCATTATACCATATTTTGATAAATTATGACATAGGCAATATAGCTAACAATGTTATAAAATATGTTGTAAAAAATGCTGATTATTTCTGTTTTTAAAAGAATAAAGCTCCCGAGTTTATCGGAAGCTTTATTTAAAATAAAAATTATTACTGTTCTTTTCTGTAGAATGGTTCTACACCGTTTATTGCATTTCTTGCAAGGTCCATAGTAACAGGCATTACAACAAGGTCTACATCTTCAGTAAGGTATGGCTGTGCAGTTTCTTTTACAGCGTCAAAAATCTTTTTCATATCGCCGATAAAGTCAACTACAACAAGGAAGCTCTTTTTGTCGCTGTGCTCCATCATTCTTAAGAAAGCAACGTTTACATTTGGCTCTGTGCTGAAATGATTGATAAGTGTAGCCATAAGGTCAATAGGATAATCCTTTGGTTCGCCGATTTTAATCTGCTCACCTGGTTTGAACAAATCTTTATTAAGTGCGTTAAAGTCTTTCTGCTGCTTGATTGAAATAATCATTGGCTTAGGGAAAGTAACGCTCTTGCCAAACGGATTGATAACAAAACCGACAACACCCGAATGTGGATCCATAACCATCTGAGAAATGCTGTCAAAGTCTGTAACTACTTTTTGAGCATTCTGGGTATCCTGCCACTTAAATAATTCCTCTGTATCTGTAAAGAGTCCGAAGAACTTTTCCTTTTTCTGATTTTCAAGTAATCTGAACTGTACCTGTGTTGCCTGTTTCATAACAGTCTGTCCGTTCTCGGTTACAGCCTGAGTTGTAGGAACAACCTTTGCAGGTAAAATAAACTTAGCCTTTACAACTTCTGTAATCATCTTATCGACGTTCTCTTTTGAGTTGTCTTCCTGCATATTTACAATTGCTTCTTTTAAATCAGGGTTAAAAATCTTTTCAGCAGGTACTCTGCTGTTTTCCATTTTCATTTCGCTCATAATATTTGTCCTCCAATAATCAGTTTATAGTATAAGTTTTTCCGTCCTCAACAATAAGTCCCTTATCTGCCGGATATTGCTGAGAATCGTCTTCGTCACCGTCATTAAAAATAATATACGGTGTTTCCCAATCGTCTTCAAAAGTATAGCTGTATTTTCCGTCGCTTTCCTTTGTCATTTCAAGTCCCGGCCAGCTGTCGTTTTCGTATGAATCATCGTTATACACATAGGCATACAAGTCATCGCCCCAATCGGCAGGCTTTTCAAAATACACCTTTGTACCCTTTGCTACCGAATACTTTTCTTCTACCGCAAACACAACTCTTTCGTATGTTTTTACGCCGTTCGAGTTTTTAGCGGTAAGCACCAAAGTGGCAATATCGCTTGACTCAGGCACTGATACGGTAATTTTGTCGCCGTTCTTGTACGCAACAGACTTTCCGCCATTGAGCACATACTCGGCATTGTCTGTATTTGCGCAAGTAAGCGTTACGGTTGCTGTTTTGCCCTTTTCAATATTAAATACGGTATCGTCAGCCACGCCTACCTCGGCAGTGTCTGCATACTCCTTATATCCCTCGTTGTAGAGAACTACCACGCTGTTTTCAGGAATATTGGCATCCGAAGTCATCTTGCCGTTTTTAACGGTGTACTTGGTCTTTCCGTCTGCCCTGTTTACATATGTACCGTCTGCAAGGTTAGTTTCAAAGCCTGTTTCAAGTTCTCCATTTGTGTTTACAATTACAGCGCCCTTTGTGCCTCTTTCAATCATAACAGCTGTTGAATCGGAGTTAGGATTTACGATGCTTTCCTCCTCGCCTATCATAGCTGTGCGGAAGAAATTAACAGCTTTTACGCTCTTATCCTTATACATATCGTCACCCTCTGTGCCGATACGGTTCATTCCCCATTCGTTATCAACGCTTGAGTTATAAGGACGGTCAAAGAACAGCGGTGTACCGTCTTTTCTTGCGGTTATAATTGCCCAACCGAGGAGAACCTGCTCCTTTGTCATACTGTACCAGTTGCCGTCATTAATGTAGTTATCGTGAGATTCTACCCATGTAACCATATTAAGCGGCGCACTGCCTACCCAAAAATCACTTATTGTGCCTTTTGACAAAGTATTGTTTATAATAGAACTTCTGATTTTGCCGCCATATGTACTTGCTGTGGTGTGACCGATGGCCTCTATATAATCGGCAAGCCTTTCATTATTGCCCTGAAGTACCTCGCCGTACATAAAAAGATTATCGGCGTTGTTGACCTCGGTAGTCACTCTCTGCCAAAAATTATTGGTAAAGCCGTCATCTTCCTTAGGGTCATCGGGCAAACCGATATGCTTTGCGGTATCGTAACGGAAACCGTCTGCACCGCAGGCTATGCAATCATTGAGATACGCAATAAAGTAATCCTGAAAAGAAGTACGCTCTGTGTTAATGTCAGGCAAGCCGCCCATCTTGTAGGTTGTGCAGGCAAGTCTGCTCGAATAATCGGTTAAATCGTAAGCGTTGTTCTTATGATAAAGGGTTTCAAGACTTCCTCCGCCCGCATCTATAAGGTCTTGACTTATGGCGCTTGTGGTAGGTGTGGTGTGGTTAGCAATTACATCGACTATAACCTTTATACCATACTTTTCCGCCTCGTCACACATAGCCTTAAACTCATCACGAGTACCGAGCTGATAGTTGCCTATCTTGAAATCGGTAGGCTGATAATGATAATACCATTTGCCGTCACCGTAAAGCTGCATTCCGCCGTCTTCGCCCTCAAGGCAAGCATTGATAGGAGAAGTCTGCAACGCTGTATATCCCGATGCCGCAATGTCAGCCATTGATTCCTTTATAGTATTGAAATCCCATGAAAAGCACTGGAGTATTGTGCCATTGTCAATCTTGTCTGCGTGAGCGTATTCAGTAGAAGTGGCATTATCATCCGAACCGTTCTGCGAATTTGAATTTGAACAGCCTGTAAGATAAACAACAGAACCTGTAAGAAGTGCAGAAACAAGCAATCCTGATAATATTCTTTTAAACAAATTATCACCATCTTTCGTTTTACAATGACCCTTGTGTAAATAAGCCACAAGGATAAAATTATTATAACATTTTTTCCCAGCAAAATAAATAGTATTTTAGCATTTTTTACAACTATTTTAAAAAATCCTACCTAATACACAAAAAGAGCCTGATTTTTTTGGGCAATCAGACTCTTAAATAGTTGTATTTACTTTTTCTCGGTAAGAAGTTTGTTGAGTTCTTCCATAAAAGTATTTATATCTTTAAACTGACGATATACAGACGCAAAGCGAACATAGGAAACCTCGTCAACCTTTTTGAGGCGTTCCATAACAAGCTCGCCGATCTGCTCGGTGGTAATCTCCCTTTCAAAGCCGTTTTGAGCTGTAAGCTCAATGTCGGAAACCATCTCTTCAACCTGCTCAACAGAAACAGGGCGCTTTTCGCACGCACGCAAAATACCTGCTGTAAGTTTATTTCTGTCAAAAACCTCTCTGGACTTATCTCTTTTTACTACATAGAGCGGAATATTCTCAATAATTTCATAGGTTGTAAAGCGTTTTCCGCACTTCAGGCACTCTCTTCGTCTGCGTATTCTCTCGCCGTCATCGGCAGAGCGAGAATCCACAACCTTGCTCTCTTCAAATGAACAATATGGGCATTTCATAAAAAACTCCCCTAAATCTCAAAATTTTCTTAAATAATTATAACACACTAAAAAAATCAAGGCAATAAATATTTATTTACAATTTTATTACATTTTATATAAGAAAAAGCAACAGGGGAGAAAAACTCGTCTGCTGCTTTTTTAGGGGTAATAGGGTTATAGAAGAAATTTATGTTATGTTGTTGATAGCATAATCAAAACAGTTCAATTACTGTTACGCTAATATTATATCAAAACAAAATCAATTTGAAAATTGCATTTGCAACGATTTGGCAATCAGGGTGTAAAAAATTACTCAATTTTTTTATTCAATTCTCACTATTCACCAAAATATCAGCCAACATAATAATAATATAAATATAACAAAGCTGATCTAAAAATTATGACAACTTAATAACTCATAATTTTTGCAAAACAGTGAAATATTCGCCGTCATAATCTATTAAGCCATCTTTTTTCATTTTACTTAATTCACGAGAAAGCGCAGACTTGTCTACACTCAAATAATCAGCAAAGTCCTGCCTTGAACCTTCAATGTAAAAACTTGAGCTGCCGTCACGCTTTTCTCTAAACTCAAGATACCTCATAATTTTTTTGCGTATGGTTCGCTCAGAGAGCACAATCTGATATTCAAGCGAGCGAAGATCCATTTCTTCAAATAACACAAAAAGATTTTTGAGCAGCTTTTGCTTAATAACAATCAATTTATAATCTTCATCTTTGATTTTGGCAAAGTCGAGAAATAAAATTGTTGATTTGCCGTGCGAAACAATTTCAATATCGCAGTGAGTTGTACGAGGAGCGGCGGTGATAAGCCAACCTATGCTGTCACTGTAAACTCTTCCCAAAATTTCACGAACTCCGTCTGAATTATATTTTTGTATTTGAGCCGCACCCTCAAGCACAAAGGCGGAATATTTATGAATTTTGCCTGAACTTACAATAATATCATCATTTTTATAGCTCTGAATTTTATAATCAAATTCCACAAGCGCCTGTTCTATTTCTTCATCTGTAAAACTTTCAAAAATCGGGTGCTTTCTTAGGAATTCAAAATGCTGTTCCATATTTCCTCCGATAAATTAAACACGAAAATCAAAATATCCGCACCAAAATAGTTTGCGTACTTTTAGCAAAAACTATTTTATTAAATTATTGAATCTGCAAGAGCGGCAAGCTGAACTTCATTTTCAGCTGTCATAGTTGAACGGATTGTAACCTTGGCATCTGAAATCTCAATACCCTTCATTTCGTCAAAATAAGGCTGCATAGACTTGATTGCACAAGGTGCCCATGAACCGTTTTCAATCATAGCGACTTTACGGTTTTTGTATCCCTTAATTTTCAAATGATGTAAAAAATCATTCATAACAGGGAAAACTCCGCCGTCATATGAAGGAGCGGCCACAACAAGGGTAGAATACTTAAATGCGTCCTCAACATTTTCTGCCATATCACTTCTTGAAAGGTCAGAAATAGCAATTTTCTTGTTGGTTTTCTCCTTTAAAATATCATAGAGCTTTAAAGCGGCTTTTTCGGTATTGCCATGAATTGAACAATAAGCGATAAATATACCGTCAACTTCAGGCTCATACTTGCTCCAAATATCGTAAAGGTTAATATAATAACCGAGATTTTCAGTAAGAACAGGACCGTGTAACGGACAGATTTTCTCAATGTCAAGCTTAGCTGCTTTTTTAAGCAAAGCCTGAACCTGCACGCCGTATTTTCCGCAGATATTAAAGTAATATCTTCTTGCCTCACAAGCCCAATCTTCGTCTGTATCAAGTGCACCGAATTTACCGAATCCATCGGCAGAGAAAAGCACCTTTTCTTTGCTCTCATATGTAACCATAACCTCAGGCCAATGAACCATAGGAGCCATATAGAACGAAAGTGTGTGCTCACCAAGGCTGAGTGTGTCGCCCTCTTTTACCGTAACAGTTCTGTCTGTAAGGTCAATATCAAAAAACTGCGGCAACATATTGAATGTCTTTGCATTGCCGACAAGTTTCATATCGGGATATTTATCGGCAAGCGCCTTGATATTTGACGCATGGTCAGGCTCAAGGTGATTGATTACAAGATAATCGGGAGCTTTGCCGTCAAGAACATTCTCAAGATTAGCAAACCATTCATCTGTTTTTCTCTTATCTACGGTATCAAGCACACAGATTTTTTCATCAAGAATAACATATGAATTATAAGAAATGCCGTTTGGCACAATGTACTGGCTTTCAAAAAGGTCAATATCTTTATCATCAACGCCGATATATTTAATAGCATCAGAAATATTTATATTCATTTTTATTCTCTCCTTAATTAAAATAATAATTCGTATATGATTATACCATAATTAGACATATATTTCAATAGAGTCAGGCAGCAAATTAGCTACTTTTACAAAAAGCAAAAAATATATAAACAAATGCAAAAAAATACTCCTAAGCAGTAAATATCAAAAAAACAATACTTAAAACAGAGAAAATTGTTGCTAATGCAGGAGCAAAGCTTAGTTCTATATTACGAATATATTTTATTTTGTCGAGCAATGGCGGAAATTCACCATAAACAGCGTAATAACAGACTATGGATTTTAAATATCGGGCAACTTGAAATCCGAACATTCCAAAAGCTGTCATAGTATTTACAGCATTATTTCCGATATAACTGATATTTGTATTTATAACAGCAAGAAATATCAAACAACACATTACGAAAGAAATTGCAATATTTGTACCGGAAACATTTTTACATTCTGCATTATAAGAAAAAATCCAGAATCCTACCGCACCGCAAATCAAAAGTACGGCAAAGAGTATATGTAACGGATAATTATACGGATATAAAATTTTATTATCGTATAAAATCCTTGAAATAAAGAGCAAAACAGCATTATACAAAAGAAGTCCCATATCTCCTATCAATATTTTTTTACTCATTCAATAATCTCCTTAAAATAATTCAGTCTTTGCAGTACAACTTACTTATAATTTATGGTTACCGAAAAAGTGTGAAGCGATAAGATAAAAATAAATTTTAACTGCCGATAAGTGCTTTATTCAAGTTCTATAACAGTATTATCAATCATTAATGAATAGCTGTTTTCATAATTATTTAAGTATCCGAAAATCAAATAGTCTTTTAAATTAACATTATTTTTATTAAAATCGTACACAAGAATAACCTTAATATCCGAATTTAAAGAATCACTTACTTTGTTAATAGTTCCGGAATCCGAAATACAATTACCTTCAAGATAATAATCAGATGTGCCAAAAACCCGAAAAATTTCAATCGAACCGTGACCGTCTAATTTACTTTTTACAGAATAGCGAAAATGTATTGGCGATAATACTTTATAGCCATCAACAGATTTTTTTACATACGAAACACCAGATTCATTCACATCTTTTTGGGTAATTATCATACAAGTTTCATTACCTTCAACAGTATCAATTACCTTACCTACAAAAGGATCATAATACGAAAGAGCTTCAGTCGGTGTATCAAAAGAAATAAAAAGATTTTCTATTGGAGTACACATTATTGCAATATAAAATACCAATCCAAAAAGAGAAATTATCAATACTTTTTTCTTTGTTTTAATATGTATTACTTTGAATAAAATAAAAACTAACACAATTACTAAAATCATTCTAACAATACTGTACATAATTTTCTCCAATAAAAAATATTATTTAAACATAATTATAACACAATAGCTACAAAAATCAATATAATTAACCATTTTAACAAGGAGAAAAAACTGCGATTTTCGGATTGCAAATAAAGTACTTTGATTTTTAGAAATGCAAACAGAAAAAGCACTGACTATAAAAATCAGTGCTTATGGCTGGGCTGGCGGGATTCGAACCCACGCATGACGGAGTCAAAGTCCGTTGCCTTGGTACCCCATAAAATTCTGTGTAAATAATAATCCTTCAAGCAATAACAAAACAGCGGATTGCGGTGTAATCAGGCTTTCTGATTTGCCCCGTGGTAACTTTTATTTCCTGTCTGTGGAATGTTATGCACGCTTTGCGTGAATAACATTTTGCGGACAGGAAATTCTATTCTCAGGG
>OLGM01000040.1_pt1 | contig 85451 bp, 85 predicted proteins | sample 1606001 | NCBI WGS metagenome assembly OLGM01 (sample SAMN03283294) | human gut metagenome | biome: human-associated habitat; material: feces | host: Homo sapiens | place: Peru | collected 2012
ACCTCCGTATAATATGTTCAGGTATCTTTACCTTACGAGCATATTATAGGAGGTTTCAATGGTAAATAGGTCGCCTGTTGGGAGACTAATTTACACTACCCAAAAGGCACTGGTCAAATGCAAACAGAGCCTCGTTTATTTCAAAAATATTATACTGCTTATGCTTTATGAAATACTCGACAATAATATCAAACTTATTGCTGTGAGACAGCGCAAATCCGGCTTTCATCAGCATTTCTGCCGTATCGTCAATGCTTAACTCGAGAGCAACACAAAAAGCAAGAACAGTGGGCTTAGACGGTTTATATAACGGATTGGAACGAATTTTGGAAAACAATCGCTTATCGATATTAGCTTTTTTATAGCATTGACTGTCTGTCATACCGCTTTCGTCAATCTTCCTGAGCAACATTTCAGAAAAACTTTCATCAAGTGTGTTATCAATTATACTCTCCAAATTAGGCTCGGCAGCAGAGGGCATAACAGCCATATCATCTAAAACAACGCTCTGCTGACAAAACAAAGGCATCTGCTCCGCAACATAGTTATAATCAATATACTGAGTAATCTCGCCGAACACTTTTGTACCTGTGAGCACAGCAGCATTATTGTACACTACTACATACACAAGCATATCATTCTGCATCAAAAAATCCGCTATGGTATCTACAGCTACAGCAAACGCCTCAGCCATAGGATAGCCGTACACGCCGCTGGATATAAGAGGAAAAGCAACAGACTCGCATCCGTATTCTTTAGCCAAAGCAAGAGATGATTTATAACAAGAAACAAGCTTTTCTTTTTCACCGTTATTACCGCCGTGCCAAACAGGACCAACGGTATGAATTACATATTTTGCAGGCAGGTTATAGCCTTTTGTAATCTTAGCCTCCCCCGTTTTACAGCCGTGTAGAGTCATACATTCTGCAAGAAGCTTTTTGCCGGCAGTTTTGTGAATAGCACCGTCTACTCCACCACCGCCTAAAAGTGTGCGGTTTGCAGCATTCACTATTGCGTCGCACTCTACCTTAGTAATATCATTTCGTATAATCTGAAGTGGCATAATATCTCCTCCAATAAGATATGATAGCACAAACAAGGCGGCAAAACAAGAATAACCTCTCCCGAGGGAGAGGTTAGTAATTTATCTTATTCCGAGAATTTTTTCTGCCTTTTCTACCTGCTCGGCTGTAGGCACAACCACACCGTCCAAAGGATAGTCAATGCCAAGATTCTGCCATTTGAATAATCCGAGAGTATGATAAGGCAAAATTTCGACCTTATCCACAGTATCGAGAGAGTCAATAAACTTTTTGAGATTAGCTAACTCGTCCTCATCATCGGTAAGACCGGGAACAAGAACTCGTCTAATCCACATATGCTTTCCGATAGAAGAAAGATAGCGTGCCATCTCGAGAATATTGGCATTGTCTCTGCCTGTAAGCTCTTTGTGCTTAGTCGGATCGGTTTGCTTAAGGTCAAGCATAACAAGGTCAGTGTTTTTCATAAGCTCATTGAACTTCGAGAAAAACGGCTCAGACTTCGTAAAAATTGAACCGGAGGTATCTAAGGTTGTGTTTACGCCCTTAGACTTTGCTATAGCAAAAAGCTCTGACACAAAATCTATTTGGAGCAATGGCTCGCCGCCGCTGACTGTGATGCCGCCGTTGGGCTGACCTTTTTTTGTCCAATAGTTTTTGTAGCGATATGCTTTGTTGAACATATCTTGTGCCGAAATTATCATTTTTTGGGAATCAAAATCCCAAGTCTCAGGATTGTGACAATACTCACAGCGCATATTGCAGCCCTGTAAGAATATCACATATCTGACACCCGGACCGTCAACCAGTCCGAATGTCTCTAAGGAATGAATTTTTCCATCCATAAAATCACATCACTTACATTCTGTCGTGGCAAGTTCTTGCGATAACGTCAAGCTGCTGCTCCTTAGTAAGATCAATGAACTTAACTGCATAACCTGATACACGGATAGTGAAGTTAGCATACTCTTCTTTTTCAGGATGCTCCATAGCGTCAATGAGCTTTTCTTTGCCGAATACATTAACGTTAAGATGATGAGCGCCCTGGTCAAAGTAGCCGTCCATAACCTGTACAAGATTGTTAACTCTTTCTTCCTCATTATGACCGATAGCGTCAGGGTTGATTGTCTGAGTATTAGAAATACCGTCAAGTGCCCATTCGTAAGGAAGTTTAGCAACAGAGTTAAGAGAAGCAAGAAGTCCGCTCTGCTCTGCGCCGTAAGACGGGTTAGCTCCTGGTGACAGTGGTTCTCCACCCTTTCTTCCATCCGGAAGAGATCCTGTAGCCTTACCATATACAACGTTTGATGTAATTGTAAGGATAGATGTTGTAGGCTCAGAATCTCTGTATGTGTGGCAGTATCTGATCTTGCTCATAAACTTACGGAGGAGGTTTACAGCGATTTCGTCTGCTCTCTCGTCGTTGTTACCATATCTTGGGAACTCACCGTCAATTTCAAAGTCAGTAGCAATACCGTCTTCGTCACGAATAACCTTAACCTTTGCATACTTAATAGCGCTGAGTGAGTCAACAACGTGTGAGAAACCAGCGATACCTGTTGCAAATGTACGGCGGCAGTTAGTATCAATAAGTGCCATCTCGGCAGCCTCATAGTAATACTTATCGTGCATATAGTGAATCATATTAAGTGTGCCTACATAGAGGTGAGCAAGCCAATCCATCATAGCGTCATACTTCTTGATAACCTCATCATAGTCGAGGTACTCTGAAGTAATTGGTCTGTACTCAGGACCTACCTGTACCTTTGTCTTTTCATCAACACCGCCGTTGATAGCGTAAAGAAGACACTTAGCAAGGTTAGCACGAGCGCCGAAGAACTGGATTTCCTTACCTGTTTCTGTTGCAGATACGCAGCAGCAGATTGAGTAGTCATCGCCCCAAACCGGACGCATAACATCATCGTTCTCGTACTGAATTGAGCTTGTCTGAACTGAGATCTTAGAAGCGTACTTCTTAAAGCCCTCAGGAAGTCTTGAAGAATAGAGAACTGTGAGGTTTGGCTCAGGTGATGGTCCCATATTCTCAAGTGTGTGGAGGAAACGGAAGTCGTTCTTTGTAACCTGTGAACGGCCGTCCATACCGATACCTGCAACTTCAAGAGTAGCCCATACAGGGTCACCTGAGAAGAGCTGGTTGTAGCTTTCGATTCTTGCGAACTTAACCATACGGCACTTCATAACAAAGTGGTCAACAAGCTCCTGTGCCTGTGCCTCTGTAAGTGTACCGTTCTCAAGGTCACGCTCAATATAAATGTCGAGGAATGTAGAAACTCTGCCTACGCTCATTGCAGCGCCGTTCTGAGTCTTGATAGCTGCGAGGTAGCCGAAGTAGAGCCACTGAACAGCCTCTTTTGCGTTCTTAGCAGGCTGTGAAATATCAAAGCCGTAGATTGCAGCCATTTCCTTCATGCCGTTAAGAGCCTTGATCTGATCTGCAATTTCCTCACGAAGCTGGAAGTCGCCTCTTCTCATACCCTGACGGTTTGTTTCAGCGAAGTCTTCCTTCTTGCACTCGATAAGGTAATCAATACCATAAAGAGCAATTCTTCTGTAATCGCCAACGATTCTGCCTCTGCCGTATGTATCCGGAAGACCTGTAAGAATCTTGTTGTGACGAGCAACCTTCATTTCAGGTGTGTAGATATCAAATACACCCTGGTTGTGTGTCTTGTGATATTTTGTAAAGATTTCGTGAAGCTTTGGGCTTGGCTCATAGCCGTACATCTGGCATGACTGCTCAGCCATCTTGATGCCGCCATAAGGCATAAATGCACGCTTTAAAGGCTTGTCTGTCTGAAGACCGACTACCTGCTCAAGATCCTTGAGATCTTCGTCAATGTATGCTGCGCCGTAAGCTGTGAGTGAGGTAACAACCTCAGTCTCCATATCAAGTACGCCGCCCTTGCTTCTTTCTTCTTTCTGAAGTTCTTTAAGTTTGCCCCAAAGCTTGTCTGTAGCCTCAGTAGGACCTACGAGGAATGACTCATCGCCGTCATATGGCTTATAGTTTTTCTGGATAAAGTCTCTGACATTGATTTCAGATTCCCAAAGTCCGCCAACAAAATTACTCCATTCGGAACGCATAGAATAACCCCCTGTATTTCAAAAATAAAACCGACAAGGCTCAAACCGTATTGATTTGAACCGTCGGCACTTCAAGCATTTTCAATAGACGAGATTTAACTCTCATTGAATTGATTTTATTGCTTTTTTTGCCGAAACGGCAATGTAAGTCTTGCGTTGCTGATTTATTATTTTCCGTCATAAAATCAGCATATATAAAATACCACATTTTTTTGCTAAAGTCAAGGATTTTCAAAAATTACTAATGCTTTTTATTTTTACCTAAAATAGCCGAGTTTCCCCTATATTTTTTACCTATAATGCCGCCGTTTTTCGGTATATTTTTTAATATGTGAAAAATTTAACAATTGCTTGTTTTTTATTATTTGTTTTTACATAAATTTTGTTGATTTTTGTTCTGTTCTTTACAAGCGGCAAAAGCATTTCATTACTTTAAAACGCAAAATCGGTAAAATAAATTCATTAAAATCACAAAGAAATTATTTTTTAATTTTTCTTAATTTTCTTATATAAGCAAAAGTTTCTTCTTCTCCCTTTTCGCTCAGCATGGTAAGCAATTCCTCAAGCAGTTTTTCTGTATTTTCGTGCATACGGTGCTTACCCTTTACCCTGCCAAAATAATCGAGCGAATCTCTGTCGGTATATGAATCGCCGTTGTATATTTTGCTTGCGGCTACTCTGTCGCAAAACATTTCAATAACATAATTAAGCGGCATTTCCACATTTTCTATCTGCTTGCTCTTTGGGTTGTAATCGTTCCAATATTCATAGTGGTGGCGATTTCTGCCCTTATGGTGCATCCACGCCTTGGAGTAGCCGTAAAGCTCTCTTTCCTTTTCATTAGGACTTCTTGTGCCCTGATAATACTTTGCACCGGGGATAAATTCTGTCGGTGAATATTTAGAAAGGTCGTGCCAAAGTCCCTGCCAAAGTATGCCTGCCTTTGCGCAGTGGGCAATAACCTTGTGCCTATGCCTTGTAATCGTTCTGAAGTGCTTTATAAAATGTAACATAATTATCACCGTATATATTCTAACATATCTCGCAATATTTTTGTTAAATAATTAAATATTTCTTGAACTTTTTTGAAAAAACATATATAATAATGAAATAAAATGACAAATATAATTTTTACAGAGATACAAACGAAAGGAACAATTCAATGAATTTTAAATCCATTAATCGTAAATCCTTTATACAGCGACTTGCTATTGTACTCGGCGTAACGGTAATAATAACCGCTTTTTTAGGAAAAACCGCTGACAATTCAGCGCCGACAAGCAAAGACACAAACGCAACTCAGCCATTGTCTTTGGCAAACAACAAACAGCCAACCGTTATTGTAACAGGAGAAACCGCAGACATAAGCCTTGAATGTAAGGAGATAAAAATAATAACCCCGTCCGAATCTACCGCTGAAGATCTCGCAAAATCAAAATGGACAAGCAGTGACAGCAACATAGTTACCGTTGATGACGGCGGACGAATTGACGGAATCAGCGAGGGTACGGCAACCATTACCGCTCAAATAGGCAACACTCGCCATACCTACAATGTAACGGTTACGGCAGAAACACCGAGCCTCTACGACGGATATTCAACCTGTTACATTGCAAACACCGATGTGCTGAATGAAAATCTTAATAATATTTACGAAAAAAATCCGTATTTTATTAAAGTAAACAGAGATCAAAACTGCGTTACGGTTTACACCTATGACAAAAACGGCGAATACACCGTACCTATTCGTGCAATGATTTGCTCAACAGGCATAGATAAAGCTACCGTTCTCGGTGACGATTTCTACATTTACTACAAGCAGGAATGGAATCCGCTTTTCAATGATGTTTACGGTCACTATGTATCGGGATTTTACGGCGACTACCTGTTCCACTCAGTTCCGTATACAGACGCAAGCGCCGACACTCTTGAAACCGAGGAATTTAACAAGCTCGGCGGAGAGGGGTCACTCGGCTGTGTAAGAATGGAAACCGCAGATGTAAAGTGGATATATGATAATTGTCCCGAAAACACTCCTGTTGCCGTTTATGACGACTCAAACCCAGGCCCTCTCGGCAAGCCTGATGCAATCAAAATCACAGATCTGAGTTGCGGTTGGGACCCGACAGATGACGATCCGCAAAACCCATACGCTGCAAAGACTCCCGAAATTTACGGTACAAGCGACATTACAATCAACAAAGGCAATCACGCCGATTTACTTGAGGGCGTGACCGCAGTTGACACCTGTTCAAATGATATTTCAAAGAAAATTACAGTAACAGGTAATGTACTGACAAACAAAGTAGGTACATACAAGCTGACATATAGTGTTGAGGACACAATGCACCGCACAAAGAGGATTGATGTTACCGTAAAGGTTGTTGAAAACTAAATAATTAATGCAAAAATTACGGCTGCTGCAATTTACGCAACAGCCGTTTGGTTTTATTGGTTATTTATAAATGTTGGATAATTATGGTTTAGCCGACTTTTGGTCGGGCATTGAAATTTAGCTAACGCTAAATTATCCTCCCACAAACAAAAAAGTTTACTCAATTTTTCAAAAATTGCGGGTATGGACAGCACCCATAATATCTTCCGATACAACAATTTATCAGGCGCAAACAGCAAGCTGTTCGGCTATCGTTAGATTGCATAAACGGAAAGTATTTGTGGGCTTTGCCCACACCCACAACCTTTAAAAAGGTTGACCAAACTTTTACAGTTGATTGGCAAATCAATTTGCTAAACCATAATTCACCCCAACTTTTAATAAAAAGATCTGATAACAAGATAAAAATTACGGCTGTTGCTTAAATCGCAACAGCCGTTTAATTTATCCAAAAACTTTTAAAATCTCGTCCTTATGAGCCATAATTGCATCATACCCCTCTTGAATAGTATCGTCAACACTGTCGATAGAAAAAAGGGCGGTATTTTCATTCTTTATCTGCACGGCGAGGTCGGCAAGTTTCATTGATTCTCTTGTGCTGTCAATGGAATACACATCGAGAGCACGCCATATAACCTTAATAAGTCCGTCAAGACCTGCATCCGGTTTATACTGCAAAATATCAAATCCGATTGCAAGCACCTTGCCTACGCCCATATCCTTTAACACTCTTACAGGCAGGTTATCCTTTGAACCGCCGTCAACAAAGTCATATTCTTTATACGGGCAGGTTGTGTAAATTGCAGGAAACGACATACTCGCTCTTACGGCAACATCAAGCGGAACATCTGTAAGATAGTGTATATGCTCCCTTTCAAGATGCTCGTCATAGGTTGTAAAAATACATTCGTCTGTTGTCATTGTGTCAACGGTACAGACAGAAAGATTAATCGGCAAAGACTTAAAATCATTTTCAAGACCCTTTGAGGCAAGCACTTCTTTTACAACATCAGAAATTATTTCACCGTTTTTAATGCCGTTTTTCTGAATTTTTTTATAAACAATAAACTGTGCAAGTGCCTTAAATATAAGTCCGTTGTCGATTTCGGCAAGGATTTTCCAATACTTTTTGGCAACCTCATGCATTTCCTTTGGCTCAAGTCCCATGGCAACAAGCATTGCCATAATAGAGCCTGAGCTTGTGCCCGACACATATTCGGGTCTAATGCCAAGCTCATACAAAGCGGTTACCGCACCGATGTGCGCAATTCCCTGCAAGCCGCCGCCCGAAAAAACAAATCCAGTCGAATCTTTTCTGTCTTTCATAATTTTGCTGTCCTTATCTTTAATTAATAAAATTTGTAAACATTACAGTAAGACTCGGTTTCTACAAAGTAATCGTACCAGTTGTAGAACTCATCAAAGCTGTAATCCTCGGAAATCAACTCATAATTTTTAAATTTTGTGTTGTCCGTAATATATTTAATTACCTTGTCCCTGTCGGCAAGTCTTGAAATATAAACGGTAATTTCCTTTTCATTTGCAAGCTTTTCATCTGTTTTAAGCGCCTGCATACTGTCGGTTTTTTCCTTTTCACTGCCGTTGTTCATATAGCCGTCCATAAACTCGGTAATCTTGCCGTTCGTAATTACTCCCCTCTTCTCTGCAAAGTCCTCAAGCTCATTTGCAAGGGTAGGCGAAAAGTCGGGTGTTTGAACAATCATAGTTTCATCGTAATTTGCGAGTTTGTCTATACTCTTGTTCCACTCAAGCATAGCAGTGCCGACAAATACGCATTTATCGGTTTGCGGAGTGTAAAGCTCGGTTTTTACGCCATACATATAGTAAGGCTTTACAGTGATATAGCCGATTGCGCAGGTAATTGCAAGGCAAATCGGTACGGCTGTTGTAAGCCACTTTTTGCCTGTAATTCTTGTAAACTTAATGAGCGCAAGCACAAACATAGCAACAAGCATTGGCAAAGATGCCATAATATAGCGGTCGCTGTTGAACGGTGAAACAAGTGAAATAGCCACAAAATATACAAGCGACGGCACAAAAGCCATATACGCTGTGCGAGAAAGTTTTTCCTTTCTGACAAAGCGCAGGTAAATCCAAAAGGCGATGAGCGCCCCACCGCAAAGTGCAAGCAGCCAAATCTGATTTAAGAACACATCTTTTGCCAGCACCTGAATATATGTGCAAATCTTATAAACAAAGTAAGTAACAATAGTAATCGGATCAATATTAATGCTCAGCGAGCCAAATCCACGATTGCCGCCGAGTACATTTGTAATAATGTACGGATAAATACAAAGTGCCGCCGCACTGCCGAGAATTGCTGTAACTATGTATTTTACCAAATCCTTTATGTTCTTTTCTTTAATTTGGAACACAAGCATAATAAGACCTGTAAGTCCCTCAAAGAGAATAAAGTAGTACTGAGTGAGCGTGCCGAGCAGGGTTATAAGTCCCAAAATCAAGAAATCCGTCAGCTTTGCCTTGTTTTTGCTCTCAAAAATTTTGAGATTCATATAAATCATTGCAAGCACAAAGAATGTAAGTGTAGCGTACATTCTCAAATAAATAGTCATTGTAGTACAGGCAATGCTGAACGCAAAAGCGCCTGTCGCTATGAGAGCATAGAGATTATTTTTTGTAATTCTCTTTACAATTTTAAAGAGCATAATCAAAATGCCTGCCATTGCAAGAACATTTACAGAAAAAGCAAAATATCTTGAAAACTGATTAGGAAACAATGAGCATACGGTATGCACAAGTCCGTAGTAAAAAGGCGGATGAGAAGCGTCAATTATTTGATTTTCATAAACCTGTTCATAATTAAAGCGGTCACCGTCCGATACGGAAAGATAGTCGATAAAATCGGCACCGCTGTTCCATTCACCGTCAGTTTTGAGTGTATTAGCCGAATTTGCGAGATTATATGTCAAAAGCTCGTCCTCATGGTAGCCCTGTTTGTTCATCATAAAAACAGTGCTTAGTGCAAGGCTTAAAACTATGACAACCGCAAGAAAAATTCTTGATTTTTTGTCTGAAATATTCATATACTACCTCATATTTTTATCCGTTCTGAATTTTAAAAAATATTATACCAAAATTTTACCATATAGTAAACATACAAAACATTGGTTTTTATATGTAATTTTTCAAATATTTACTGTGCTTTAGCTAAACAAGAGCAAAAACAATGTACCATTATTTATTTTAACGAACGAATGTGACTTTTGTGTTACAAAGAAAAATTTATTTTGCATAAAAATCAAGTCAACACAGATGTTTTTATTTTAACGGTTAAATCCCGTTTTTCAAAAAATACTTAATAAATTCTCTTATATAAAAAACTCTTTCATTGCCGCAATCATCTTATCCATTTCCTCATCTGTGCCAACGGTAATTCTAAGGTGATTATCAATGCGTGGAATATTAAAATATCTGATAAAGATTTTCTTTGTCTTTAAATATTCAAATATTTCTTTTGCGGAATATTTATTATGAGTGGCAAAAAGAAAGTTTGTCGCACTCTTTTTCACATCAAAGCCAAGTGTGATAAGTTCTTCCCTTACCCTCTCTCTTGTGGCAATAACCTTACCCACGCACTCTCTGAAATACTCTTCATCATTCATAGACGCAGTGCCGACCTCAAGTGCAAGGCTGTCCATTACATATGAATTGTAGGAATTTTTCACTGTTTCGAGTGTCGCAATCAATTCCTCACTGCCTATGGCAAAGCCTATACGCATACCGGCAAGTGAGCGTGACTTTGAAAAGGTTTGAGTAACAAGCAGATTATCATACTTCTTTGTAAGTTCCACCGCCGACTCGCCGCCAAAATCAACATACGCCTCGTCAATAATAACAACGCTGTCTTGGTTGTGCTCCACAATGTCAATCACAAAGTCAAGCGGTTTGCAAATGCTGGTCGGCGCATTAGGGTTAGGAATAATAATTCCGCCGTTTTCCCCGTAATAATCCTCTGCGTGAATTTCAAAATTATTGTCAACAGGAATGGTTTTATACGGAATTTTTATAAGCGAACACCATACAGGATAAAAAGAATAGGTAATATCGGGATATAAAATCGGCTTATCCGAATTAAAGAAAGCCATAAACGACAAAGCTATTACATCATCAGAGCCGTTGCCAACAAACACATTGTTTCTGCCGACATTGTACCTTTTTGCGATTGCATCTTTTAAAATAATCGAATCCGAATTAGGATATTTCTTTAGTCCCTCGCTGTTTTCGGCATACTTTTCAAAAACCTTTTTTACCTGCGGTGACGGCGGATATGGATTTTCGTTTGCGTTGAGCTTAATCATATCCTTATCGTTTGACTGTTCGCCTGCTACATACGGCTTTATTTTTATAAGATTTTCTCTCCAACTTCCCTGCATTTTGATTTCTCCTTTATATAAAAGTCCGGTCAGCATAAGAAACTTGACCTGAATTTTTATTATCTCTTTTTGGTATAGAGCATTGATAATGACCTGTTTTTCTTAAATTCCAAAACAGGTCACGAAAAACTCGTGACCTGTAATTAACTGTTGCGTTGTAAACAGTGAAAAAGCGTTAAGCCTTTGCCTTAGCGTCACTCTTAAAAAGTGCTGTAAGAGTTTTAGTATCGGCAGTGCCCGACTGAGTAAGACCGCTTGCTTTCTGGAACTCCTTTACAGCCTTCTGAGTAACCTCGCCGTAGTAACCTGTTACATTTTCCTTATCGGTAATGTAACCAAGGTCAAACAAACGCTGCTGCATAGCTTTTACATTATTATTTTCATCGTCAAGTTTAAGTGTAAGACCACTTACCTTTATATTGTACTGACCTTCAACCGAACCGTTTGACGCAGCGGCACCTGTTGTGGTTTGTGCACTTGACTCTGCCTTTGTGGCGGTAGTAGCGCCCTCAACTGCTGACGGTACAACCGACTCAGAGGTATCCTCTGAACTTTTCTTTACTCTGTCAGGATACATAAAGTTCATAATCTTGTTAAGAGTAAGCAAAGAGGTTGTGCCCATTCTGCTCATTTCTTCCTTTGTAACCATAAGAGTTTGTTTATTTTTCAAAGCCTTTAAGCCTTTAAGATCCGAATCATTCTGAATAAACTGCAAAGTTTCCTCGTCTGCATACAGAATATAATCAGGATTTGCAACCTTTAAAATCTTTGTGTCAATCTCGCTTTCAGACACATTTACAGCCGCATTTACCGCACCTGTATATCCTAAAAGCATATCGCCGTATGTTCCGCTGTGCAAGGTGTTGAGCTTGTCGCCGTTAAGATACAGGTAGCAAATTGTTTTGGTTACATTGCTGTTTGTTTCTGCCTTGCAGGTTTTCATAGCATCAATGAGCTTTTTGTAAGAATCCTGACCTGTTCGTGCGCCGTCAACTGTGCCGCCGAGAACCTTGCCAAGCGTAAGATACGCTGTTTCAAGCTCTGTTGTAGTTTCGGGCGATGCAATGGTAAGAACCATAATGCCTGCGTCTGTAAGCTGTTCCTTGCAGTTTTCATCAAGAGTATCATCTGCAAAAACAATATCGGCAGCATATGATTTAATTTTCTCAACATCAGGAGTTTTTGCCGAACCTACGCTCGGAGCAACCGACAAGAAATTCTGAGTAACCTCGTCACTTCTGCCCACCATTTTTGTAGCATATCCTAAATAAGAAATAATGTCTGCGGTTTCATCCGAAAGCACAACAATGTCCTTTGGCTCTGTTTCAATAGTAATATCGGCAACAGAAACAGGATAATTTTTATTGTCACCATCACAACCTGCAAGTGTTGCACAAGCCGATGCGGCAAGTGCCGTTGCAAGAAAAACTGAAACGATTTTTTTCATATTTACCTCCGTTTATCAGCAAAATAGAGATTCAATGTAGTGCTTTGCACATCTTGGCGAACGACCGCCTCTTGAAAGTGCAAAACGCTCAGCACCTGCCTCAAGCTCTTCTTGTGAAAGTTTAACTCCGTTTTCCTTGGCAAGTGCAAATACAATATCAAGAAATTCTTTCTTTGATGGAGCAGAGTAGCAAACCGACAAACCGAAACGGTCTGAAAGCGAAAGTGTTTCCTGCATATTGTCACGAGTATTTATATCGTCATCTGTACGATCCGCAAAGCTCTCTTTTACAAGATGACGGCGGTTTGAAGTTGCATAGATAAGTGCATTGTCAGGACGAGCAGCAATGCCGCCCTCAAGCACTGCCTTAAGGGTAGTGTAGCTCTGGTCTTGCTTTTGGAAAGAAAGGTCATCAATAAATATGATAAACTTCATCGGCAATGTTGCAATTTTGTCAACAAGAATCGGGAAGTCAATAAGTCTTTCCTTAGGAATTTCAACAATTCTCAAGCCGTCCTTGCGGAATTCATTTGCAATAGCCTTAACGGTAGAGCTTTTTCCTGTACCCATATCACCGTAAAGCAGGCAGTTGTTGCAAGCCTTACCCTCAATAAATGATTTTGTATTGTCGACAACAATGTCACGCTGTCTTTCATAGCCTGTAAATGAATCCATATCAATTTTGTCAGGGTGCAAAACAGGCTGAATGTCACCGTCACGCCAAATAAACGCTTTGTAACGGGCAAAAATACCACAGCCGTTTTCTTTATAATATTTAGCCACTTTTTCAAGTGAGCCGTCAAACATCTTAAAGCTCTCGGCGCACTCGCCGCACTCCCATTTTGGAAGATGCTCGGCAACACAACCCATATCGGCAACCGTTGCAAGATCATTTGATGCACAATAGCTCTGAATAAGCTCCTGTGAGGTGAGTGACGCAGCATTTAAAATCGCCTGACAATCACGCTTTACCGCCTTTAATAAATTGTCGGGAAGTGTGTTGTACTTGCCTGCCGCCGCAGCTCTTGTAAAGCAGTTCTCATCAAAGAGAGCAGCCTCGGTAAACGCATAAGCAAGGCGGTTGCTGCAGCCTCTTTCGCTTATAAGCGAGAAAAACTCGCCGTATGCGCTCAAAAACTCCTCAGGCTTTTTATCCATAGAACTTAATAATTTGTAATATGCTTTTGGTACGCTTCTGTTTAAAATTCCTCTGAAAATTGAGAGGGACGAAAGCGAAAATAAAATTTCTTTTGCTTTATTCATAATTCATCAGTCCATTCGTATTAATTGTACGACTTTTTTGGTTTTAAGTCAATATTTCCGCAAAAAATATGGCGTTATATTTCTCTTAAAAAACTAAAATTAAACAAAAATCCCGTCAAACTCGGATTTTTAAAAAGTTTTAAGAAAAAATAAAAAAATTTCAAAAAAAGTGTTGACAAAGCTATCTTTATGATGTATAATATGAACTGTTCTCTTGAGAGAGCGCAAACAAAATAGTTGGTGTTGATGACGCTGAGGGTCCACCTGTTCCCATACCGAACACAGAAGTTAAGCTCAGTGGTGCCGAAAATACTTGGCTGGTGACGGCCCGGAAAAATAGGGAGATGCCAACATCTAATGTCCATCCGAATGGGTGGACATTTTTATTTTGCTTTTTAATATTGTGGGGTCGGCAACACCCACAATACTTTTATGCTGTCGCAGATATACGATAGCCAAACGGCTTGCCTTTTGTTGAGTTGGAACATAAAGGTGTAAAACTTTTAATTGCGACAACAACAATAAAAACATTTCCATAGAACTTAAGCCGTCATTGTTTGCAATGGCGTCTATTTGTTCTGATCATTTCTTTATTAAAAGGCTCTCACCTTTTTCAAACTTCGTCTTAGCTCGCAAACCGCAAAGCTGTTTGCGCCTCTCACCTACATTACAAATAAAATCTTGCTTTGTAGTATTTTATTTTTCAAGTATATTGTAATTTAACTTCAAGTATAATTTCATAACAGAATTATAGTATTATTTTTGCATAATCGAAAATAATATTTTTTTCTCATCTCTCCCCTGTCTAAATAAAAACTTACATTATTACTATGCAATTCATAAATTCAGTAATTTATTGCATTATTTTCCTATCAACAATATACATTTAAAATAGCAATATTTTGAGTTTGCTTGTGATATTATAACTTTTTAAAAAATTTATAAAAAATTTGTAAAAATGTGTTGACAAAGTGACGGCATAGTGATATAATCAATACTGTTCTCAAGAGAGAACCCAATTAAATAGTTGGTGTTGATGACGCTGAGGGTCCACCTGTTCCCATACCGAACACAGAAGTTAAGCTCAGTGGTGCCGAAAATACTTGGCTGGTGACGGCCCGGAAAAATAGGGAGATGCCAACATCGAAGTGTCCATCCAATAGGGTGGGCATTTTTTTGCTTTTCTTTCATTATTACGGTTCATTATTACGGTTAAAAATAACGGTTTATCGGATTATCGGTCGGGCAACAAGTTAATAGCCACGCTACTCAAACCACTAATTTGCCACTTTTCAAGGGCAAATTAGCCACAACCTCAAGCTCTGCATTATTCAACCAAAAGGCAGTCAAACCTAAAGCAATAGGTCTGACTGCCTTTGTGTATCAGCTGTTAAAAATATTAAAAAGAATTGCATACACATATGATGAGCTTGTTTTTGCCAATTTTGCAAAGCTCGGATCTTTTAATTTTTCAACAGCAATTTCTATTTCTGCTTTTGTAATACGCCAATTTGCCTTTGCTATATAAATACAGCCTCCCGAAACAATATATGTGAATTTATTTTTATTATACATCTCTATTTCTTTTCCGCTGTATCTTACAATTTCATCCCATATTTCATTAAGGCTCATTATTATCATTCCGCAACTTCGGCGAGTTTCTTTGTTACTCTTGAAGTAACATCAATGTAATAATCCAAATCTGCCTTTGAAAGTGAGTCCTCATCAATATTATCTATTTTATCAACCATATCAGCATATTTAGACATATACTCAGTGTAATCTTTCATAAGTGAAACAGGATTACTGCTGTTATTATACTTCTTCATAAAATCAACATATGAATTCATAAAGTCCTCGTATGCGTCCATAGTTTCTTTAAAATCAGGATCGACTGTATCGGAATCCTTTTCCTCTTCTTTGGAACTTTCTTCTTCCTTAGAGCTTTCCTCTTCCTTGGAACTCTCCTCTTCTTTAGAGCTTTCCTCCGCCTTGGAGCTCTCCTCTTCCTTGGAGCTTTCATCTGAACTCTGCGAAATCGTTATATCGGGAATGCTGATATCGCTTGTATCTTTTTTCGCTCCGCAGCCTGTAAAAACCATAGTTGCCGATGCAGCAACCACCACTGCAATAAATGTGCATAAAACTTTTTTAACGGTATTCTTCATAGTTATTTCCTCCCTTTGGTAAATCCGTTGACCTTATTATATAAAAACAGCATTAAAAAAGTGTATGCTGACAGCATACACTAATAAAAAAATTTTATGATAAAATAAATGTATAATAAAGGACATTATACAACAAAATTGTTGTATACGGGCATACTGAAGAAAATACTTACTATCGCAAATATTCTGAAAAAGGTCCGCCTCGTCGGCTTTTTAAACCTGCCGATTATAGGCACACACCGTTGAAACCCGAAAATATCGGAAAAGAATGCAATAGGAATAAAAAACATAAGCATAACCATAAGCGTTACGGGAAAAATTTTCAGTAAATCATAATGGCAATTATCACGATACAGCATTGCTATAAACGAAAACATAAGGAAATACAACACACCTGCAACAATATGAACAGCCATATTATCGGTGCGAAATCCGGGAATATTTTTCCAAAATTTATCAACAAAGGTCAAGCCTTTTACCCTTTTTCTTTTTAAAGACGAGCTAAGCTCCTCTATGCTGTCAAACCTCAGTTCGGGATTGAAATTTGTGCATTTCAAAATAATATCGGCAACATCGCTGTTGTGATACAGTTTTTCGCTTGGAATACACCCCGTAAGCATATAATTCAACAGCACTCCAAGTGCGTAAATATCGGTCTTGCTGTCGCTCTGTCTAAATCCGAATTGTTCAGGTGCGGCATACCCCTCGGTACCCAGCACCTGAGTATCATGTTGTGCGTTATTTCTATGAAATCTTGAAATCCCAAAGTCAATTATCTTGACAACACCGTCATTACCTATAATAATATTAGATGGAGTAATGTCACGATGAGTGATTTCGTGCTTGTGAAGTTCGCTCAAGCCGTCACATATTTGACGGGCAATATTTACGGCATAATTTTCTGTAAATGTTCCTCTTGCAACCAGCTGTTCGACCGTACCGCCCTGCACATATTCCTCAAGAATAACGCAGGCATTGTTGTCTATGATGGCATCATAAACCTTAGCTATGTGATTGTTATTTATTTTACTTACGGCATTGTGCAGGTCAAATTCATCAGCAGGCATAACCTTTTTTACCATTAACTGCCCTGTATTGCGGTTGCGTACAAGCTGGGTTGTACTGTTAAAATTTGTAACCACATTGCACTGCCAAAGAGAAAATTTGTATTCAAAATCGTCCATTACCTCACCCACTTTATTTAATACTAACATAATTTTACATAAAAAGGAAGATACACTTTGAAAAAATCTACTGATGAACTGCTCAATATTCTAAAGTCAAAGAATAATCTTGATGACTACTTCAAAGAAAATTTAGACCAACTGCAATATACAACTCTGCCACAAATGCTTGAAAGCATATTACAGAGCAAAAATATGAGCAAGTCAGAGGCACTCAATAATTCAATGATAGAAAAGCACTACGGCTATCAGATTTTTAAAGGGGTAAAAACACCGTCAAGAGATAAGCTGATAATGCTATGTATCGGCATTGGAGCTGACCTTACGCAAACCGGAAGGCTGCTAAACAGCATAAAAGCCGCACCGCTTTACGCAAAAGACGGCAGAGATGCTGTAATAATGTTCGGCTTGCTGCATAAGCTCAGCATAATTGACATTAACCTTATGCTCTACGACAGAGGCTTTGATGTGCTCGAATAACCTTTGATTTTATTCATTATATTTTCCTGTAACTCAGCTATCGGATTTCACCTTTTCATAAAGTGTGCCTGCATAATTGCGGCACACTTTTGTTTTTGGAAAAACTCCAACAAATTGCGATTTAAGTTAGTTTCAGTCGAGCATCGAATTGAGGCTACAATAAGATTTTCTGCCTTTAAAACTAAAAAGTTTGGTCAACCTTTTCAAAGGTTGTGGGTGTTGGCAACGCCCACAAAAGCTGTAAATCACCGCAAATTTTAATAGCAAAACACTTTGCTGTTTTGCGGCTTGAACATAAAGGCATAAATAAGCCAAATGCGACAGCAACAAAGGAAAAGGCTCGCTACCAAACTACTAATTTGCCACTTTTTAAGGACAAATTAGCCACACACGCAAACTTTTTCGCTCTTTATAATATCTTTTCTCTAAGACTGCTAAAGTGCAACTTCCTTGCTCTCTGCCACTCATTAGTCTTAACTTTTTCTTTACTTTAAAGTCTTGATTAATCTAAAGTTTAGTTATGCTATTGCGCAATTTCAACTGCCTGCTTTTTATTATTTTATGGGCTCTGCCCAAACCCGCAACCCTTTAAAAAGGGTTGACCTAAATTTTAAATTTATTAAGCAAAACTTTGTGCGTTAAATCACTTCTTCCACAATAAAAAACATTCAACGCAAAATGCCCGACCTCAGAAATTCTGAAGTCGGGCAAATTTAATTAATTTTGCAAGCGAGCTTTTTATTTTACAGGATTACTTCTGTGGTTTCTGCTGCTCTGAAAACTTTGCTCTGGTTCTCTTTACCACCTCAAGCTGAGAAGTAAGAGTTTCCTCTGTGGTCTTTAAAATGCTGTCTGAATAAACATTTGTGGCTGTACGGATTTCCTTTGCCTTTGCCTTTGCATCGTCAACAATTTCCTTAGCCTTTACCTTAGCCTCACGAACAAGCTCGTTCTGGTTAAGAATTGTCTTTTTGCGCTCCTCGGCATTGCGAATGACATTTTCAGCCTCTTTCTTAGCCTCTGTAAGAATTGCCTTTCTGTCGGCAACTACATTTTTAGCCTGGCTGATTTCAGACGGCATTGCGTCCTGAATCTGCTCGATGATATTATACATCTGGTCGCTGTCAACCATTACCTTACCGCCCGAAAACGGTACTGACTTAGCTGAACCGAGAATGTCCTGAAGCTCTAAAATCAAATCATCAATTTTCATATTTATTATCTCCTTTAACTTAAGGTTTTTTACTTTTATTGTCTTTATAAAGTCTTTCGACAATTCTGTCATGTATCATTGGCGGAACAAAATTGCTTATGTCGCCGCCGAGAGATGCCACTGTGCGCACCATACTTGAACTTAAATACATTGAGTCCGACTCGGCTGTAAGGAATATGGTTTCAAGCTGCGGATTAAGCCTTTTGTTTGTAAGCGCCTGCTGAAATTCATACTCAAAGTCAGACACCGCCCTTAGTCCCTTTACGATTGCGTCAACCTTGCGCTCCTTGCAATACTGCGCAAGAAGTCCGCTGTAACACACAATTTCAACATTTTCTATGTCTGCGGTTGATTCCTTTAAAAACTGTATTCTCTCCTCTGCCGAAAAGCTCGGGGTCTTTTTTTCATTGGTAAACACACCGACTATAACCTTGTCAAACATATTTGCCGCACGCCTGATAATGTCGATATGTCCCAGCGTAACCGGGTCAAAGCTGCCCGGACAAATAACCGTTTTTTTCATTATATAAAATCCTTATGTCTGAATGTGCTTATTTTTATTTTACCATAGCGATATTCCCTGTCAAGTACAAAATCGCCGTAATTTGCCGAAATTTGTTCGTCAAGGGGATTTTCTGCAATAATAACTCCCGTATCCCGCATATTCTCTGCCACAAGCGGAAGTGCGTCCTGCAAAATGCCTTTTTTATACGGCGGATCTAAAAAAGCTATGTCAAATTCGACAGTATTCATTGAGAGAAAGCTGCGGTAATCCATTGCAAAAACCTTTGCCTCTTTGTCAAACTTAACCGAGCTGATATTCTTTTTTACAACATCAAGCGATTTTTTAGATGCGTCAACAAAGTAAGCCGAGCTTGCGCCCCTGCTTATTGCCTCTATGCCCATTTGTCCCGAACCTGCAAAAAGGTCAAGGAATGTATGCCCCATAATTTCAAACTGAATTATTGAAAATACAGCCTCTTTTATTCTTTCAGTGGTAGGTCTTACATCTTCACCCTCAAGGGTTTCAAGCCGCCTGCCCTTTGCTGTTCCTGTTATTACCCTCATATTATCTTCCTTTTTTCGTATAAAGCATAATAATGCCATTACGGTTGTATATTCTTTAATATTACATAATTATAACATATTATTACAAAAATTACAACATTTTTATTAATTCAATTTTCTGTCGATTTTTCGGCTGAATGAAAGTATCTGTAAACCGCTACCGCCGCATTTTTTGTCATTTGCGGACATCCCTCAAGCTCTTCCAAATCAGCCTTTGAAATATTGTCAATGGTTCTGAAATACTTGAGCATTGCCCTTGCTCGCTTTTCGCCGATTCCCTCAATTTCGGTAAGCGAGCTTTTAAAGGTATTTTTACTTCGCCTTTCATGGTGATAGCCAATGGCAAAGCGGTGCACCTCGTCCTGCATTTTACTTAAAAAGGTAAACAACGCCCTGCGTGAATTAACAGAGATTTCTCCGCCGTCACCCGTAACCGCTCTGGTGCGGTGCTTATCGTCTTTAACAAGTCCGAAAAGCGGAACATCAATATTCATCTCCCTAAGCACCTGTTTTGCTACGGCAACCTGTCCTTTACCGCCGTCAAGCAAAATAAGATCGGGCAGCTTTCCAAAGCCGTCATCTGCCTTTTCCGCCTTGAGATATTCGTTAAATCGTCTGCCGATAACCTCTGCCATAGATGCGTAATCGTCCTGTCCATCAAAGCCCTTTATCTTAAATTTTTTGTAGGCACATTTATACGGCTTGCCGTCTTTGTAAACAATCATACCTGCTACATTTTCCGTACCTGCAAGGTTAGAAATATCATAGCTTTCGATGTATGACGGTATTTTTTCAAGGCCCAAAAGCTCCTTTAATTCCTCGAGCACGCTGTATTCCTTTACGGTTGCTCCCTTGCGCTGAGCAAGCTCCTCGGCAGCATTTGAACGGCACATTGCCATAAGCTGAGCCTGCTCTCCCCTTTGCGGAACGGTAATATATACTTTACTGCCTCGCTTTTCGCTTAGCCAATCCTGCATAGCGGTCAAGCCGTCAAACTCCTTATCAATGGCAATATTTTTCGGCACATCACCACGAATTGTATAGTAACGCAAAATAAATTCTTCGGTTTCGCCCTCGCTGTCGCCCGAATCAAAAACAAAGCTCTCTCTGTCAAAAAGCCTGCCGCCCTCAAAGCGGAACACCTGAAAACAGGTTTTGTGCCCGTCAGAAAAGCTTGCAATAACATCTTCGTCAAGTACCTTGTTGGCAACAACCTTTTGCTTGTCGCCCATCTTTTTAATGGCGCTGATTTTATCACGGATTCTTGCGGCTCGCTCAAACTCAAGATTTTCTGCCGCCTCCTCCATTTTCTTAGTGAGGTCTTTCACCGAATTTGACGAACCTCCCTTTAAAAACGCAAGCGCCTGTTCCACACTTTCGTTGTAATCGGCAAACTTCACCTTGCCCGTACAGGGAGCTGTGCATAGCTTGATATGGTAGTTAAGGCAAGGTCTGCCCTTACCGAAATCCTGCGGAAATTTACGGTTACAGGTCGGGAGCATAAAGATTTTGTTAGCCTCCTCAACGGCGCTTTTCACATAGTAACTGCTCTTGTACGGGCCGATATACTCTGCACCGTCATCATTCTTTTGGAGAACATAAGAAATTTTGCGCCACTTGTCGCCACTCACCTTAATGTAGCTGTATCCCTTGTCATCCTTAAGCAGAATATTATACTTTGGTGTGTGCTGTTTAATAAGACTGCACTCAAGAATAAGCGCCTCAAACTCGCTGTCTGTGATAATGTATTCAAAGTGGTCAACATTGTCAACCATACGGCGCACCTTTTCTGCGTGGTTATTCTGCGAGCCAAAATATTGGCTTACACGATTGCGCAAAGCCTTTGCCTTGCCGATATAAATAATTTCTCCGTCAGCCGAGTGCATAATATAAACACCGGGCAACAGCGGTAAAGCCATTGCCTTTTTGCGGAGTATTGACATTTTAGGATTCATATTGCTCTCCTTTGTTTGTTGCAAAATCAGAAATTATAGGGTTAATAATGAGTGGCGGAGGTAGGTACGGTGGAATACATAACAATAGTATTAGTATTAATATCAGCTATTATAGTAGCCATAAAAAATAATCGCCCTGCTGTCTGGAAAACTCGGGCGATTACTTTTAATTAAACGATTTTTAGGCTAACCGCTTTAATACGGTTTCCTTGTAACTATATTATATATTATACATATTTCAAAGTCAATATTATAATTATTAGCCTGACGAATTTTTCTGTCAGACTTTTTTTGATAAAACAAAAAGGGCGGATAATCCGCCCTAAAATTTCAAAAAGTATGAATTACTCAGCAAAACCTGACTCAACGAGTGCTACAAGACCGTCAACAGCCTCAGTTTCGTCTGAACCGTCAGCAATAACCTTGATTGTTGTACCGCCAATAATACCAAGTGACAATACACCGAGAAGGCTCTTTGCATTTACTCGTCTTTCTTCCTTTTCTACCCATACAGTTGACTTGTACTCGTTAGCCTTCTGAATGAAAAATGTAGCCGGGCGAGCGTGTAAGCCCGCTTTGTTCTGTACTAATACTTCCTTAACATACATTTTAAAATCCCTCTCTTGCCATATAATTTAACCCGTTTTGTAATCCGACTGCTTTCTGCAATCTTTTAATAAATATTATAGTATTTTTTCAAAAAAAGGTCAATAAGTTAAATAATTTTTGGTTTATTACTCACATACAAACAAAATTTCAAGTCGGTAGTTGTGCAATATTACTACAAGATAAATTAAATTATATTAAGTATTGCTATATATTATTTTATATATGCAAATTATTGCTGATTTTTAATCCTGATTTTCAAGCCTTTCGAGCAGTTCGGGGCGCTTTGCTCGTGTTACCTCTATGCTTTTTTCCTTTTTCCACTTCTCAATGTTTGCGTGATGACCGCTCAAAAGCACTTCGGGCACTTCTTTACCTCTCCAAACCGACGGCTTTGTGTACTGCGGATGCTCAAGCAAGCCGTTAAAATGGCTCTCCTCGGTAAAACATTCGTTGTTTGAAAGCACACCCGGCACCATTCTTGAAAGTGCGTCCGTAAATACCATTGCAGGCAATTCACCGCCTGTCAGCACATAGTCGCCTATTGAGATTTCCTCGTCAATAAATTCATCAAGCAAGCGCTGGTCAACACCCTCGTAATGACCGCATAAAATACACACATTCTCTACCTCGGCTATCTCCTTGAGTCTTTGCTGAGTAAGAGTTTTTCCCTGCGGCGACATATAGACAAAATGCGGTCTTTTTCCGATTTTCTCACATATATCCTCAAAACAAAGCGCAATCGGCTCGGCTTTCATCAGCATACCGTTTCCGCCGCCGTACGGTGTATCGTCAACTCGTCTGTGCTTGTCAAAGGCATAATCTCTGAGTTGGTGGCAGTGAATTTCAAGCGCACCGCTTTTCTGCGCCCTGCCGATTATGCTGTCGCCAAGTACAGGTGTGAACATTTCGGGGAATAAGGTTATTATATCAATCCTCATCGTCAAATATTCCTTTCATAGGACGAATAAGCACATATCCGCCGTCAACATTTGTTTCGGTAATAACCTCGTCAATAACAGGCGCAAGATACTTTTTGCCGTCTGCATCGGTAATCTCGTAAACATCGTTTGCACCCGTACGCAAAACATCTGTGATTTTGCCGTAAACTGTTTCGCTGTCGGCGTCCTTTACCTCAAGACCTATCAAGTCCTGCACAAAGTTTACACCCTCGTCAAGCGAAATGTCCTCTCGGTCAATGTAAACTATCTTGCCTCTCATTTTGTCAGCCTGCTCGATTGTGTCGATGCCGTCAACCTTGCAAAGCACAATGTTCTTGTGCGGGCGTGACTTTACCTTAATGCTCTCTCTGCCCTGCTCGTCAAGGTACAGCTTTTTAAAACAGCACAAAAACTCCGGACTGTCGCACCAAGGGTCAATTCTGAGCTCGCCTTTAATGCCATGAGTACCTACAATTTTTCCGCTGTCAAGAAATCTTTTTTTCATATATACACCATCCGTAATTTTCTTTTATCCGATTACATATTCTAACATATTTTTCGGCTGTGGGCAACTATTATATATGACTGTGCATACTAATAAAAATCTCGCTTATAAGGTCGGCAATGTATTCCTCGCTTTCAGCCATTCCGCCTCGCACCCACTTTTTAAGAATACTCGATACTCCGCTCTCCGTAAATGTATACATATAGTCGAGCTTAGTCTGCTCAATATCCTTTTTGCCAAATGCCGTACAATACTCCTTTTTCAGCTCCGCATACATTTCGTCAAGCAGCTTTGTAGGAATATTATTTGTAAAAACTATCTTGTAAAAATCGGAATACTTGCGCACAAACCTCACAATGTATAGGAAATTCACCTTGCCGTTTTGAGTGAATTTAGTATTGTAATCCCTCAGCTCCTCAACATAGCTTAACTCTATTTGCGAAATCATATCGTAAACATCGGTGAAATGGTGATAAAAAGTAACCCTGTTCACTCCTGCCTGCTTGCATAGCGAGGTTACGGTAATTTTGCTCAAAGGCATTTGCTCAAGCATATCAAAAAGTGCCCGTTTAAGCGCCTTTGTAGTATTTTTAACTCTTTTATCCATAAAATTTCACCTTAGATTTTTTGTAAAAATAAACAAATTTTATCCATTTGTAAAATAATTTACATAAAAATTAAAATTAAGTCTTGTATATTTGTGTAGAATATATTATACTATAATCATATAATTAAATCAAGGGAAACACTTTAAAAGCATATTGTATAAATTGCGGATTTATCATGGCAAAAAGCAAGCAATATGCACCCTTTTTCCCAAATTTCTTAAAGAAAAGAGGATAAATAAATGGCTTTTAGTTTAAATGACGAAAGAACTCCGCTTGAACAGTTTTTGCAGGGCGAATCTGTTACAGCTTATGAATTTATGGGCTCTCATTTTGTAAACTGGGGCGACAGGGACGGTGTTGTGTTCAGAGTATGGGCACCAAACGCACTTTCCGTATCCGTTGTAGGTGATTTCAACGATTGGAACCCCGATGCAAACTATATGTATAAAATTGACAATTCAGGCGTATGGGAATTGTTTATTGAGGGTGTATGGGAATATGCTTGCTACAAGTATTGCGTAGAAACTCCGTCAATGCAAAAGGTAATGAAAACCGACCCGTATGCTTTTCATTGCCAGACAAGGCCCGATAATGCATCTCGTGTATATGAAATTCACGGCTATGAATGGAACGACAGCGAGTGGCTTGAGCATAAGAAAACTCACCCACACAAGAACGCTCCTATCAATGTATATGAAATGCACGCAGGCTCATGGAGAAAATATGAGGACGGCAATGTATTCAGCTATAAAAAGCTCGCAGAAGAGCTTATTCCTTATGTAAAGGAAATGGGCTATACTCACATTGAGTTTATGCCTCTTACAGAATATCCGTTTGACGGCAGTTGGGGCTATCAGGTAACAGGTTACTTTGCCGCAACATCTCGTTACGGTACTCCAAAAGACCTTATGTATTTTGTAGACAAGTGCCATCAGGAGGGCATCGGCGTAATTCTTGACTGGGTACCTGCTCACTTTCCTAAGGACGAGCACGGTCTTGGCAGATTTGACGGTACAGGCTGTTATGAATACGAGGACTGGAGAATCGGCGAACATAAGGAATGGGGTACATATATCTTCAACTATGCCCGTTACGAGGTAACAAGTTTCTTGCTTTCATCTGCTATGTTCTGGCTTGACCAATACCACATTGACGGCATCAGAGTTGACGCCGTTGCGTCTATGCTCTACCTCGACTACAACCGTAAAGACGGCGAGTGGCTTGCAAATATTTACGGCGGCAGAGAAAACCTCGTTGCTGTTGACTTCTTGCAGAAACTCAACACTGTTGTGCATATGTTCCACCCTGAGGCAATGATGATTGCCGAGGAGAGTACAGCATGGCCGAATGTTACAGGTTTCCCACCAAAAGATATGGGACTTGGATTTGACTACAAGTGGAATATGGGTTGGATGAACGATATGCTTTCATACATCAGCCTTGACCCGCTTTACAGGAACTACCACCACGATACACTCACATTCAGTATGGTTTACGCATTCAGCGAGAGCTTTATGCTCCCTATCTCGCACGATGAGGTAGTTTACGGCAAAGGCTCGCTTATCAATAAAATGCCGGGACTGTATGATAATAAATTTGCAGGCGTAAGAGGATTTCTTGCGTATATGCTCGCTCATCCGGGCAAAAAGCTTATGTTTATGGGCAGTGAACTCGGACAGTTTGACGAGTGGAACTCTACCGAACAACTCCAGTGGAACTTGCTCGGATACGAAAAGCACCGTCAGCTTAATCACTTCTTTGCAACAGCAAATAAATTCTATTGTGACACACCTGCAATGCACGAAAACGATTACGATTGGAACGGTTTTCAGTGGATTGCGCTCGACGATTACAAGCATAGCATTATTTCTTTCAGAAGAATTGCTTATGACGGAAGCGAAGTTATTGTTGTATGTAACTTCCAGCCAATGCTGCGTGAAAATTACAAAATCGGCGTGCCAAAGTACGGCGTATATAAAGAAGTTCTCAACTCAGAGACAGAGGAATTCGGCGGCTGCGGTATCGTAAACGAGGGCGAAATTAAGGCTCAGGATGTGGCAGATCACGATCTTCCGTACTCAATCAACATTACGCTTGCACCGCTTTCCGTAATTTACATTGAGCTTGACAAGGAACTTCCTGCACCTGAAAAGCCAAAGAAGAAAAAGACAACAAACCGCAAGGCAGCCGCACTCAAGAAAGCAAAAGCAGAAAAGGCTGCAAAGGCTGAATCAAAGGAAGATACTAAAACAGAAGTTAAGACCGAAGAAGTAAAGGCTGAAGAAGTTAAAGCTGAAACTGTTGAAGAATAATATTGGATTTGGCAAAATCAGTATATCAAGGTCATTTTTGTCCGACCTCTTTATAAAAGGAAATGCAGATAGGGTTCACCTTATCTGCATTTCCTTTTTGTCTTGTGCGTTTAACACACAAAGTTTAGTTTAATAAATCCAAAATTTAGGTCAACCCTTTTTAAAGGGTTGCGGGTTTGGGGAGAGCCGATAAAATAATAAAATTGCACAGATTTTCAAAAAAACAAATAGTTGCAATTATATTATAAAATAACTAAACCTTAGAGTAATCAAAGCTTTAAAAAAAGCAAAAGTCAAGATTAATGAGTGGCAGAAAGGTAGAAAGTTACACTTTACCCTCAGTAGAGAAAAGATATTCTAAAGGATACAAAAGCTTGTAGGTGTTGCTAATTTGCCCTTGAAAAGTGGCAAATTAGTAGTTTAGTAGCGTAGCTTTTCCTTTGTTGCTGTCGTAATTTTTAGGCTCTCGCCGATGTGTTCAAGCCACCAAACGGCAAGCCGTTTGGCTATTAAAATTTGCGATAGCATAAAACATTTGTGGGCGTTGCCCACAACCTTTAAAAAGGTTGACCAAACTTTTAACTTCGAGCAGAAAGTTTAACTTTTGCCGTACTTTGTTGCCCAACCAAAAATGCACTAAACCATATTACCCGAACTTTTGATAAAGAACCAATTAAACCTAATTAACCAAAAAATTCCCGATTACAGCAAAAACCATAATCGGGAATTCAAATATTTTATCTAATAAAATCAGCTGATTTTTGAGCCTGTTTCCATATCGTCCACAAAGATAACCTTAACATCTTCACCGCAGGTAGCAGCAAGAATCATTCCGCAGCTTTCAACGCCGCAGAGCTTTGCAGGCTTGAGGTTAGACACAAGAATAATCTTTCTGCCAATAAGCTCGTCAGGTTTATAGAATTTTGCAATGCCCGAGGCAACTGTTCTTTCCTTTACACCGTCAAAAATTGTGAGTTTTAAGAGCTTTTTAGCTTTCTTAATCGGCTCGCAAGCCTTAATCTCGGCAACTCTGAGGTCAACCTTGCAGAAATCGTCAATGCCAATCTGAGCCACGCCCTCGATTTCTTCTTTAAGCTTTGCTGTTTTTTCGTCAACCTGTTCGTTGTTTTTGATGATAGAGTTAAGCTCCTCGATTTCCTTTTCAACATCAATTCTCGGGAACAAAGCCTCGCCCTTCTTGACTGTTACATCAAGCGGAAGAACACCGAATTTATCGGCATTTTCATAAGTAGCACACTTTTCACAAGCGCCAATCTGCTCTAGTGCCTTTGGCATTGTGGTTGGCATAAATGCAGAGAGAAGTGTAGACGTAATTCTGATTGTTTCAAGTAAATTGTAAAGTACGGTTGCAAGTCTTGCTTTCTTTGTTTCGTCCTTTGCAATTACCCAAGGTGCGGTTTCATCAATGTATTTGTTTGCACGAGAAACTACCTTGAAAATCTCAGCAAGCGCATTGTTAAGCTGAGTTTTGTCCATAAAATCATCAACGCTTGACTTGAGTGCAGTAGCTGTTGCAATGAGGTCATCGTCAAACTCGCCGCTTTCACGCTCTGTCGGCAATGTACCGCCAAAGTATTTTTCAACCATTGCAACTGTTCTTGATACAAGATTGCCAAAGCCATTTGCAAGGTCAGAGTTGATGCGGTTAATCATAATCTCGTTAGAGAATGAGCTGTCTGCACCAAGTGCCATCTCACGAAGAATGTGGTAGCGGATAGCGTCTGCGCCGTATCTTTCGCCAAGTACAAACGGATCTACAACATTGCCGAGCGACTTGCTCATCTTCTGTCCGTTAAATGTAATCCAGCCGTGAACAGCAAGGTGCTTTGGCAGTGGCAAATCAAGCGCCATAAGCATTGCAGGCCAAATAATAGCGTGGAAACGCATAATATCCTTGGCAACCATATGCACATCGGCAGGCCAGAATTTATCAAAATCATTATAAGCGTCGTTATAAAAACCAAGCGCAGAAATATAGTTTGAAAGTGCGTCAATCCACACATATACAATATGCTTATCGTCAAAAGTTACAGGAATACCCCACTTAAAAGTAGTTCTCGACACACAAAGGTCCTCAAGACCCGGCTTGATAAAGTTGTTTACAAGCTCTGTTGCTCGGGTTTTTGGCTGTAAATAATCTGTTTCTGTAAGTAACTTTTCAATTCTGTCGGCAAATGGCGACATTTTAAAGAAATATGCCTCTTCCTTTGCCTCGGTAACCTCTCTGCCGCACTCCGGACATTTGCCGTCAACAAGCTGGCTTTCAGTCCAAAAGCTCTCACAAGGAGTGCAGTATTTACCCGAATACTCGCCCTTATAGATGTATCCCTTATCGTAAAGTTCTTTAAAAATCTTCTGAACAGTCTTGATGTGGTAATCATCGGTGGTTCTTATATATCTGTCATAGTCAACATTCATAAAGCTCCAAAGGCTCTTGAAGTGCTCAACAATTTCGTCAACATATTCCTTGGGAGTTACACCCTTTTCGACAGCCTTCTGCTCAATTTTAAGACCATGCTCATCAGTGCCCGTAAGAAACATTACATCATAGCCCTGCATTCGTCTGTAACGAGCGATAGAGTCGCAAGCAACAGTTGTATAGCAGTGTCCGATATGCGGATTGCCTGACGGATAGTAAATTGGTGTCGTGATGTAATACGGTTTTTTCTGACACATAAAAAATTCCTCCCTTTTCAGCAAATGAGCTGTATATATTATTATACCAATATTATACAAAAAATGCAATAATCAAAGTAAAACTAAACGGCAAAAAGTGTAAAACCTCTTTTTAAATCCGACAGTATAACTTGATTAATAATTTTTGCTTTTCCCATTTTACATAAATGAAAAAGCCCGATTTACACCGAACTTTTTATTTTTATTATGTATTTTTCAATAAATATTTTTAATTACATAAATTCAACTTTGTATTCATTAAAGCAGCCAAGAAAATTAGTAATAACATTTTTGGCGTTATCTTCTACTGTATCATACAGTCCCTCTGTTTTTGCTTTTTCAAGTCCATCTTCTTTTATTTCCTCAATCAATGACTGATACTGTTCAAAATCTATCGGATTCAATATATTGTTTTGCTCATTGCAAACCATACTATCATCCCAATATATTTGATTACTGTTTATTTGTATATCAGGCAATGATACATATATTTTTTTACTGTCATTGTCAACCTTGATATTTATATCGTCCACATTGTATCCTGCCTTAACACTACCGGTACAAGTAAGCTCCACATGGTTTGTTGTACCAAAAACAGGAATATCGTCAAACATATGTCGGGTATAATCCTTTCCCTTTGTTACCTCATACTTTCCCTCGCAAAAGGTCAGCTCTCCGATTTTATGTATAGTAGCCTTAACATCATCAACAGTTACCCTCGCCTTTTCGGTTTCTCCGGGAAGTTTTAAATCAAACGCACTATCGTTAGTAGCCGGTACGGTTTTTGCTCCGCCCAGCGGATATTTGCCTAAGTAGTAACCTCCAAAAAAGGCAGCTATAATTAAAATCAACGGAATTACTTTTATAAAGATATTTTTTAATTTTTTCATCATTATATGATCCCCACTTAAATCCATGCAGTAATCAGCGTAAACAGATAAAATGCTGCAACTAAGCCAATAATTATTAAAGCGATTAAAGCGATATTTCTGATTATTTTCACTTTTATTATCCCCCTTAAATTGTTATCTTTAAAATTCAGCGTATTCCCTTTCTAACGCAAAATTCACCAATCAGCCAAAATAACTAAATTAATTTCATTTTACCACACAACTCGCAAAACTTCAACAATATACAACAATAGCTTTTTTGTATTCAATATATTTTATAAAAGAATATCATATTTATTAAGCATAGCTTTAATTTTTGTGTTGCAATCAATTCTCAAAAAGCATTGATATGAGCAGTAATTTTTGATATTGTAAAGTACAGATAAAAATTTATAAGAAATTTTTAAAAAAGTCTTGACAACGGGATGTAAAAGGTGTATTATAATAGAGCTGTAAAGATAAAGCAATAAGCAATATCTAAATATCGCGGGATAGAGCAGCTCGGTAGCTCGTCGGGCTCATAACCCGAAGGTCGTCGGTTCAAATCCGGCTCCCGCAACCACTTAAAGCACTAATCGAAAGATTAGTGCTTATTTTTGTTTAAAATCTGATTATAAATTATCATTAAATACAATTCCAAAAGAGCAAAAGCTTGGGTAAATATTATCATTTACTCAAGCTTTTATAATGTAAAAATTAATGGTTCTTTTTCGATAGTTGGGGGATTATGGTTTATCAATATTATCCTAACATAAAAAACAAAACCAAATTAATTCACTAATTCACCGGTTGTTACAAGCTCGCCGGTTTTTGCGTTCAATTCAAATGAAACAAAGTTGTTTGCTACAATTATTTTGTCATCTACAAACTGAACGGTGTTTGAACTGCCGGAATAATTATCGTTCATAATGTTGGTTTTCCATACTATATTGCCGTCTAAATCCGTTTTCATAACGGAATCAGATTTTTCGGCGGAAAACATTATCAAACCGTCAGCAACCTTTCGTATATCGGTTTTTTCACCGACATAGCTTGGTTTTGTAACATCTTCGCCGGTCTGCATATCAATTATGTACAAATCATTGTTGGCAACAATATAGAACTTGCTTTTAGTGTAATCATAAACACCGTTGACGGTTTCTTCAAAATCTCTCTGCCAAATTTTCTTAAAGTCGCTGTCATAATAAGCAACCGACATTGAATTTAAGCTTGTGTCAAAGGTGTAGATGAGGTAGTGCTGAAAATCAGGAGCAAACTCAATTTTTCTGATGATTTCAGTATTGTCTGTGTCTGTACCTGTATGGCAAACGCTCGATTTTGACTTTGCGTCTTCAATTATTCCCTGTTTAAGATAAAATCTGTATTTGGTGAATTTTGCATTTGACTGGTTTTCAGGCTCGCATATCATAAACGGATAGTCTGTAAAATTACAGTTCATAGCACCCTGAGTTGAATCGTAATCCTCACCGTCTTTTGCGTTCCTTACTTCAATATCATTGCCAAACAAAGCTTTTGCAACCTGCTTTACAAATGTATCGTCAAATTTATTCGGTGAGCCTATGGCTTTATTAAAAAATGTACGATATACATTTACTGTAGGAATTGTATATGAAGTACCGTCAATAGACTGAGTGTCAATTTTGGTATATCTGCCATAGCATACAATCTCATCACCGATTACAAGTCGGGCATCTGTTTGTTTTCCTTTTATTATAATGAGGTTGTCCTTTGTGCTTTCTTTGTATTCGTCATAAGGAACATTCATATTTGCGTTTCTGTAGTAATAGTTAGCCTCATTTTTGCCTACCCACACAAGTATCTCATAGTCTGTATCGGTAGATTTTATTATCTTCTGAACTGTGCCGGTAAAGCAAATCTGTGCGTTTTCAAATATTGACGGATAGCGTGCAAGAAATTCATACTTTGTTATATCTATGTAGTCATTGTCAAAGTATTGGGCAACCGTTTTTTGCTCGTCTGTTGTAATGCTTTCGGAATCAACCTTTGTGTTTCTCAAACCGATTTCATTGTCAATGCCTGAATTTGTTTCTGCCGTTTGAGCTGTCGGGCTAACGCTTTCCTGTGGCGAAGCCGTTGTCTGCACCTGAACAGTGCTCGGTGCGGTCACATCGTCATTTGCTTTTGCGTTGCCGGAGGTAATGACCACCACTACACCTGTAGTAACAAGTGCAACCGCCAAAACCGCCGAAACGCAGATAATAAGCAGCTTTTTAAGCGGAGGTTTCTTTTTGTTTTTCTCTTTATTGCCTAAGTCAAACTTCGTCATACAGTACGGGCAGAACACCGCCTCAACAGGCAGTTCTTTTCCGCATTTGGGACAGAATTTTGTGTTCATGATACCCACCTCTTTAATAGTATAAACCATATAAGGAAATAACGCAATGCTCATTTACAGCACTGCGTTATATTTTTTTATTATGCTTAATATGAAAGTGCAAAGTATTTTGCCAGGTCTTTAAATCCGTAACTGCCCGAGAGAGTGCAAATTCCTGCTTCAACATCGCTAAACTCAATATATACGGTACCGTTAAAATTATATGAATCGCCTGGGGTACTCCTGTATTTACCGGTAACTGTTACTGTACAGCTGTTATTGCCTGTCCTGTCAACAGAAATATCAGGAGATTCAAACATCAAAGCGATTAACTCTCCGTACGACATATCCTGACAAGCGCCTGCCGATAATTGGTCAGGCAGATAATCTTCGCAAAAGCTTGTATTTTTTAATACATTTATAATTTTATTATAATATTCCTGGTCGCTCATCTCAATCGGCTCTGTGTTTCCTTCGGTAAGTTCATCATATTTCGGCTCAGTAAGAGGCTGTACAACCAGTGCATAAAAATCTCCGTATGGGTTATCACAAATTCTATAATAAACATTGTTATATAAAAGCGTTTTATAACCATCAGCTGTAAATTTTTTTGAATTTTCAAGTTCTTCAGCAAGTTCATTGATTTTTATTATACCAAGTTCCGGATTCAACGCTGAAAGGGTAAGTTTTATGTGATTTTGCATTACTTCATCAATATCATCCCGCTCGTTCTCAGATATTCTCATACATATTTCAAATTCACATACCTTTTGCGAGCTATGTTCCTCAAATATGTTTATCCACCATTCGACATCGCCATGGGAGTTTTTATAACTATAATATGTAGAATCAACTCCGAATAATTGATAATTATCATCAACCGTTTCAAGCAAAGCCTCTAACCATCTATATTCTGTTTTATCAAGAGCCAGTTTTTCACTGACATTGGTATAGCGTTGCTGTAAACCCATTATATCAAAATTGAAACGCAATCCGTTGTCATTGTCAGCTTCTTCGGCAACTACAGACGGTTCTGCAAAAAAGTCGCCGAAGTACTTTTGCGGAACTTTGCAAATAAATATTACTGCAAAAATAGCAACAACAAGTACAACCGATATAACGGGAATAAGGATTTTTTTACGCTTTTTCTTACCGACATTTTCAATCTCATCAATATCAATTTTGCCATTATCAATTTTATCTGATTCATTTTCAATAGGAATCTGCTCCTGCCATTGTCCGCAATATGTGCATACTTCGCAGTCATCAGGTATTTGCTGTCTGCATTTTATACATTTTTTCATAACTAAAATCACTCCTCATTTTTTATTGTCCGTATTTAACTTCTGATATATTTAGCAGGTTTATAACCCTTTTTATAATATCTTTGTTGTATTCCTTAAAAATAGTTGTTTTTCGCCCGTTTATGTATTTGTCGGTTATTTCCTCTTTTAGCAAAGGTTGATTTGATTCGGCAATAAGCCATTTTACTCCGATTTCATTACCGCAATTTCCAAATCCCTTGTGGGAATTGAAGTTTTTGAAAGATTCAGTTACTATTCCGACTGCCCTTACATTCATAATATTAGATTTAATCGGAAGCGACTTCACATATACAATATCGCCTATTTGAATATTTTTTATCATTTCATATATTTCTGGTTTTTCCTGTTGTGTAAAACCTGTGCACCAAAAGCTTTCATTGACAAAAGAATAAAGTTTATTATCCCAACCGTCAAATTTAGCTCCGACTCCCCAAATTGCCATAATAATCTCTCCTTGAAAATAATATATTATTCAGATGATTTCCATCACCTGACAAAATCCATAAATTTTTTATCTATTACAACTCAAGTTTAGCACAATTAATGCTGTTAGTCAATAATAAATGCTTACAGTAAATTTATTTTTTTGTTCAAAAAGTTTAAAATAAACTATATATAACATTCTGAGGTTTTATTTATGAACAAAAATATTGACTATACGGCTCTCGGTAAAAGAATAAAGGAAAAGCGAATTGAAAATGGACTTACTCAGGAACAGCTTGGTGAATTGTGCGAACTTTCGGCGGCTCACATAGGTCATATTGAGCGTGGCACAAGGATACTTTCTGTTGATGTGCTCTTCCGAATTTCACAGGTGCTCGACACAAGCATTGACTACCTTGTTTTTGACTCTGTCGGAAATGAAAATATGCTGAGCGAAATTGCAAGTACTATTAAAAATGCCGATAAAAACAAAGTAAGTACATTTCTGAATACTGTTCGTGTGCTTGCCGATAACATTGATGAGCTTTAAATAATCTTTTGTTAAAAATAGATAAAATAAATACCGCCTATGATTAAATTATAATCAAAGGCGGTATTTTTGTCCTGTGCTGTCAGCACAGTTTTGTTGATTTTATAAATTTCTTTTTAGCTCCTTTACATTCTTGTAGCGGTTGTCAGGAATTGTCTGCGTACATTTTACAATAACCTTTTTAAGTTTTCCGTTGTAAAGCTTAATTTCAGGAGGTTTTCCTGTCAGCATAACATTCATCAGCACTCCCAAAGCGTAAATATCCGTTCTTTCGTCAGTCTGATTTATTCCGTATTGTTCGGGTGCTGCATAACCGATTGTGCCAATCGCCAGCGTATCTTTCTGTCGATACGGCTTGTAAATTCGTGCGGCATCATAATCAATCAGCTTTACATTGCCGTTGTTGTCAATCATTACATTTTCGGGTTTAATGTCTTTGTGAATGATTTTGTGGCTATGCAAAAAATCAAGTGCGTCACAAAGGGCAGAGGCTATCTTTTTTACTCCTGACGGAACATAAAGGCTTTCCTGTAAATAGTCGGCTATGGTTTGACCGTCAATAAATTCTTCAAGCACAATAATGCCTGTATCGGTTTTTATAACATCATAAATATTTGCAATGTTTGGGTGAGAAAAGTTTTTCAAAACAGAGTAAACCTCACCGCTACTTTGCATTGTTCGTTTTATAATCTGTTTTCCGAGCGTTTTGTGTCTGAATACACAAATTTCGGTTTTTTCATTACGCTTGAGCACTCGCACAAATTGGTATTGCTCCTTGAGTACCTTATCAATCCAATTATCATTCATCAGAATTACCTCAACAATTATTGATAATTCCATTATACCATGTTAAAATGATTTTGAAATACCTAAATAAGGGAATGATGAAAAATGCAAAGAAAGTCAACCACAGAACTTTTAAAAGAGCTTGAAAATTTCAGCAGTTTTGAAGAATATCGAAAAGCCAATAAAGATTCATTAATTAATAAAACATTATCCGAATATCTTTGTGATTTATTAAGTGAAAGAAAGCTTACAAAAGCAGAAGTTATAAGAAAAGCGGAAGCAGGCGAAAGCTATTCATATCAGTTATTTTCAGGTGTTAAATGCACTCCGAAAAGAGATAAACTGATTTGTCTGTCAATAGGAATGGGCTTGACTGTTAATGAAACTAACGGCGTGCTTAAACTTGCAGGACTTTTACCTCTTTATCCAAGAGCAAAAAGAGACAGCATTATAATTATGAATATGAACGCTCATAAAAGCGTAATTGAAATAAACGAAGCCTTATTTGAAGAAAAAGAAGAAACCCTGAATTAAAATTCTGTTTTTCGCTTAAACGCTTTACAAGCCTTTAAATATTTTTGCGAAAAAGGCTTCGGAAAAAGTTTGAACGACCGTTTGTGAGCCGTACAGAGCGTTATAGAACTGTTAAGGCGGCTTTGAGTGTTCGCAAAAGGGAACAGAGAACGAATTACTTAAATTATAGCCAGAACATCATTCAATATTTCCGCTGCCTGCGTATCTTTTGATTTGAGAGCGTGAGTATAAATATTCAGCGTTGTAGAAGTGTTGGAATGTCCAAGTCTGCTTGATACTGTTCTGATGTCCGTTCCCTCAGCTATCATAAGTGTTGCGTTGGTGTGTCGCAGAGAATGTAAGGTAACTTGCCGTAAATTATGTCTTTTCAAAAATTTGTTAAACCATTTTGTAAGGGAATCAGGATACATAGGAAGTCCGTTCCACTGAGTAAAAAGTCTGTCAGTATCGTGCCAAAATCCGGAGTTCGTTCAAGATGTTTTTCCAACCAATATAATATCAGTTTTGGTTAACTGCTTTTATAAACAAAGATACAGTATACCTAATATATGTGAGGTGTTTTTGGATGCAATTGAGCATATGATTCAAGGTAATGCTCGAGAAATATATATAGCAACACTGTATTTTGATACCTGTATATTTAAGGAAGAAAGTCAAGATGCTACTTTTTTTATAGATAAACAGAAAATTGCAAGAGAATTGAAAATTGCGATAACAAATCATAGAAAAGAATTAAATTTTCCTATTACATTTGACAATGGGATGATAAAAAAAGAACCACTGAAGAATATTGAGAATTTCAACAAATATTATATTAAAAAATATAACTTTAGTATTATATAGTTGTTGAACGATATTAAGAATGATAAAAGAAATAATGTTAGTATTAAAATATATTAGCTTTTGTGACAAAACGAGGAAAAAATGAATTTAAAATACGGAATTATAGAAATTAACGGTGAGATTTTTTGTCCCGGATATACATTTGATGATTTTCAAAAGTCTGTCTTTTTTGAAGGTCAAGATGGAGTCAGAGTTATAAAAATAAAAGACATAGTTTCAATTAACGATAATAATTTTATTGTTAGCCTTTTCTTTCGCAACAAGGTCTTATATATGATATCAATTATTTGTGTTGATATTAATCTTCCATTTTTGGAAGAAATCAAGCGCAAGCAGTTTCATGATGAATTTCTTGCTAAAAACAGATTAAACTCCGAAAACTTTTTTGATTGGGGCAACATAAAATCTGTGTACGATTCAAAAGGAAATGTCAGCAGCATTAATATAATATATAATGCAGGTGTGTGATATTCAAATTTGAGATAAGAGATTTTGGGTATGGAATTATATCTGAAAATGGTTGGCTTAATTAGATTTTTAATTTTCCGCTTGCCTTATGCAAAGCAAACAGAAACGCTACACATACACAAAAGCCTGAGTGCATACCACAATCGGTGCACTCAGGCTTTGCTATTCCTATTTATATAATAAAACCGCCGTTTACTCCGAAAATTTGACCTGTAATGAATTTGGCTTTATCGGAGCATAAAAACAGTGCCGCATCTGCAATATCCTGTGGCTGACCGAGGGTATTAAGCGGAGTTTCCTCTTTCAGCTCGTTTACGGTCTGCTCATCAAAGCATTTCATCATATCGGTCATAACAACACCGGGAGCAATGCAGTTTACACGAATCTGCGACAAGCCTACTTCCTTTGCAAGCGCCTTTGTAAGACCGATAACGCCTGCCTTTGCCGCACTGTAATGCACCTCGCAAGACGCACCCACCTGCCCCCACATTGAGCTGATATTAAGAATTACACCGCTATGATTTTTAATCATAAAGCGCTTTAAAACCTCTCGGCAACAGTAAAAAACGCCGTCAAGATTTGTGCCAATCATTTTATGCCAATCGTCATCTGTAATATCGGTGAATAATTTTTGCTGAGCAATTCCGGCATTATTAATAAGCACATCAACATTACCAAGCTTAGCCGCTATAAAATCAAACATCTTCTCCACTTCTTGCGATGAGGAAACATCGGCTTTAACCGCCAAGGCTGTCACATTAAATTTCTCTTGAATTTTATTAGCAAGCGAAATTGCCTTTTTACTGTTGTGATTATACTGCAAAACCACATTGTAGTTATTGCTTGCAAAGGCAAGAGCGATAGCTGAGCCTATACCGCCCGATGCACCTGTAATTACGGCTGTTTTCATAATTATATCTCCAAACTTTAGATTTATTACAGATAATTATATCATTAGAAAAGATAATTTACAATAAAACTTTGTGTGCGTTGCCCACACCTACAACTTTTAACTTCTTGTTTAGCAAAATTAAAAATCTCCGTCACAACTCTGCAACGGAGATAAAATATATTTATATTCCTTTAACATATTGTCTGAGTGTCGGCAAAAAGCCGATTTTATCGGGTGCCTGCAAGGGCATTTGCGGAAATGCGTCGTGTCCCGGCATATTGTTTGCCTCGATAAACAAAGGCCCATCCTCTGCAATGGCAACATCCCAGCCGATATAACCCAGCTGCGGAAGTTTCAGCGCTGCCTCTCGACACATTTGCATTAAATCCTCCCAATACGGGATTTGATAGCCTTTTATTACACAGCCGGAACGCGGGTGCTTTTCGTATACATTTCTCTGCTTGTCGCAAGCCGGAAATGCAATTTTGCCCGTTTCCATATCTATCGGCGAATACATACCGCCGGCATTAATATTATCAACAGGTCGGTCGCTGTTGCCCATACGAATACATGCATAAACGGTGTTTGCCCTGCCCTCCGACAAAATCGTGTAAACTCGAATTGTGTTTACCGATTCGGGGTTAATTCTGCTCATATCGGGGTGTTGCTTAACAACCTCTTCAACAATGCTGATCCGCCTTTTTTTCAGCTCGTCATACATATCGTCAAGTGTGTTGAAGTCGGCTTTTTTCAGCTTATCCACGCCCTCGCCGCAGCACAAATCGTCAGGCTTGCAAATAATTTCGTCAAACTCCTGCATAAAATCAATAAACTCACTTTTACTGCATTTAGCAAAATTCAGCCACTTACGGTGGAGATACTCGCCGAACATAGTGTAAAATTCCGTTTTATTATCAAGAATATGATAATAGCTTGAGTCGTTAAGGAGTTTTACAAGAGAATTATTTATACCTCTTGTAACAAAGGTTGCCCTTTGCTCGCTGTTGAGATTATAAAACTCGCAAAGCAGATAATCCTTGTAGCCTGCACCGTATTTAAATCCGCAAGACACAATATCTGCCAAAATAGCAGCTCTCGGCTTGCCCGAAAGCTTATGCACCTGCTTTACAGTATCTAAAAGTGCGCTGCAATCCATATGTGCAATACATCTTATTATATAACCAAGCTTTCCCATCAGAAAACTCCTTCTCCATTTTCAAATTGTTAAAAACTTGTATCTAAATAATTACCGTTTAGTAACCATTTTAAAGGTTATATTACAAAATGTCAATAGAGATTTTGTGTTTTGTTTATGAAAGTTTTGAAAACAATTCATCAAAAAAGTATTAATATAAAAAGAAAAACAGCGGATTCATCACAAATCCGCCGTTTCTTACAGCTTAAAAAATATACAAACTATATTGGTTTTAAAACAATGCCTTTTAAAATCGCTATAATAAATATAAGTCTGTCTGTTATTACTTTCTCTTTGCAAAGCAATCGCTGCAATAGTAAGCCTTGCCTTCCATTGGCTTGAAAGGAATCTTTGCAACGCCGCCGCACTCTGCGCAAGTTGTTTCAAAAAGCTCACGAGCCGGTTTAGCTGCATTTTTGCGAGCCTGTCTGCAAGCCTTGCAACGCTGTGGCTCATTTACAAAACCTTTTTCAGCATAAAACTCCTGCTCGCCAGCTGTGAAAACAAATTCGTTTCCACATTCTTTACATACTAATGTCTTATCTTCGTACATTGTTTTTTACCTCACTTTTGTACTGTATAGTTTTTGCCCTTTTGCGGAGTTGCACCGCTCAATCTTTTAAGGACAGATATGTAAGGAAATTTTCTTTTTTGCTCTTTGCAGTGCATTGTCGGCTGACTTTGCGGTTATACATAGCTTTTCTGCGATTTCAGCATAGCTTAAACCGCCGCAATACATCATAAGCACCCTGTACTCCCTATCCGAAAGCAGCTCCCTCAGCTTACCGAACAGCAACGAGAAATGCTCCTTTGCAATCATAAGCTCTTCGGGGTTTGTATGCTCGCCCTCAAGCTCCTCGGTACTTTCTTCAAGTGAAACTATGCTTGCGCTCGGCACTGCCTTTTGCGCCTTTGCCTTGCGCACAATAGAAATAAATCTGCGCTCCACCACAATGTCAACATAGCTTTTAAAAGAAGTCTTTTGGGCAATGTCAAAGGTGCGGCAAGCACTTAAAAGACCCATAAGTCCTTCCTGCACAAAATCATTTCGCTCGTAGCCGTCAGCAGAATATTTATTAGCCAAAAAGCCAATATTTCGCAAATATCTCAAGGTGAGCACATCAAAAGCGCTGTCGTTTCCGCTTTTTACAAGCACCGCAAGCTCTGCGTCTGAAAGCTCAGCAAGATTTTTTAACGACTCAGACACACACTCACCTCAAAAGACTATTCCTTATATTAAATAATAACCGATTTGCTTTTATTTGTCAATAACAAAATAAATATTTTTCGTAATTTTTTTTAATCACGCCGACAATAATTGTGCAGATTTTACATATTTTACTGTATTTTGACTTGTAAGCAATCTTATAAAATGGTATAATATTATTTAAACTTTACAGAAGAGGTGCTTAAAATGGTTGTGAAAATTAACAGTTTTGGTCTTATGGGAATGGACAGCTACCCCGTTGAGGTTGAGGGCGCAATCAACAAGGGGTTTCCTGCCTTTGATATGGTAGGTCTGCCCGATGCGGCGGTAAAAGAAAGTCGTGACCGAGTTAAAAGTGCCATGAAAAACTGTGGTTTTCCGTTTCCGACCGCCCACATAACAATTAACCTTGCACCTGCCGATATAAAAAAAGAAGGACCTATATACGATCTTCCGATTCTCATAGCCGTTCTCAAAATGACGGGCGCTGTGGTTGCCGAGCTATCCGACTCGGCTTTCTTGGGCGAACTATCCCTCGGTGGCGATGTGCGCCCGATTAACGGCGTACTTCCTATGGTGATAAAGGCTCGTGAGCTTGGCTATAAAAAAATCTATGTTCCCGTTGCAAACAGCGCTGAGGGTGCGGTGGTTGACGGAATAGAAGTATATCCTGTTGAAAATATTTTACAGTTGCTATCCCATTTAAGCGGTGACAAGCCAATCTCCCCTGCCGTTGCAGAAATTGAGGACAAAAGCAAAGCTGCGCAGTTCATTCCTGATTTTTCGCAGGTAAAAGGTCAGGCAGAGGTAAAACGAGCATTGGAAATTGCAGCCGCCGGCGGACACAATATTTTGCTTATCGGTCCTCCCGGCTCAGGCAAAAGTATGCTTGCAAAGCGTATTCCTTCTATTCTGCCGGATATGACATTTGACGAAATGATAGAAACCACAAAAATACATTCTATTGCTGGTCTGCTCGACAAAAACGGACTTGTACGCACCCGTCCTTTCCGTTCGCCGCACCATACCGTAACGGCGGTAGCACTCGGCGGTGGCGGTACGGGAACAGTTCGTCCGGGTGAAGTATCGCTTGCCCATAACGGTGTGCTTTTTCTTGACGAGCTGCCTGAATTTTCGAGAATGTCGCTTGAGGTGCTCCGCCAGCCGATTGAGGACGGAAAAATCACAATTTCCCGTTCGCACGGAAGTTATACTTACCCCTGCACCGTTATGCTTGTTGCGGCAATGAACCCTTGCCCATGCGGATATTTTAATGATCCGTCGGGCAAATGCACCTGCACACCACAAAAGATACATAATTATCTTAACAAAATCAGTGGCCCTTTGCTCGACCGATTTGATATTCACTGCGAGGTATCGGCGGTGAAATTTGACGAGCTGAGGGATAAGGAGCAAACCGAACCGTCTGCCGAAATTAAAAATCGAGTTGATAAGGCAAGGCAGATTCAATCCGAACGCTACAAAGGCACAAGCACAAGCTGCAACGCAAACATCAATGCCGACCAATTTGAAAAAGTGTGCGTTATTGATGACGAGGCAGAGCAAATGCTGAGAGGAGCGTTTGAAAGTATGGGAATGACCGCAAGAGCCTACGACCGAGTGCTAAAGGTTGCAAGGACGATTGCCGATCTCGACAACAGCGAAATAATTAAATCAGACCATATCCTTGAGGCAGTGCAGTATCGCAGTTTGGACAGGAAATATTGGGGAAAGTAGTGCGGCGGTTTGGGTTTTATTTTGCAGAAACATTACACAAAAAAGATATACTAATTTAGCGATATAAGTTATGATTAAGGTAGGTAACAGAAAAACATACTATCACTGAATTAGGAGCATGATAATGCGTTATTTATGGATATTGATACCTTTTCTTATTTCTATTTTTATTTCTTTTTTATTAGAAAAATTATTGGGAAACGGAGAAAAAACAGACAGAGGTTTTGTATTTTTCTTTTGGAATTTGAGTTACAGAAGAAAATTTATAAGAACTCTTTGGCTGCTGCCGATTTTGGTAATAGCAGTATTTTATATTCACATTACATTTCAGTCATATTTGCTAACAAGTATTATCGGAATTATATTAAGTATTATATTTATTATTCAAGCTGTTTATTATTATAAAAAACAGAAAGAAGATGAATAACAACTTCCGTCTTGTTACGCTGTAAAACAAAATTTTTCAAAAAGCAAATTCCAAAATATTATTATTTTGTTGAAAATCCCCTATACTTATGCTATAATTTTCATATATTTATGAAGTTAATGGGGTATTATTTATATGAAAAGGAACGGAGCAGTTAAAACTGCTGCTTTTATGCTTGCTGCCTTGAGTTTTGGTGCAGTCATTTCAGGCTGCGGCTGCAAGAAAGACATTGCCAAAGATTTTCAGGAAAACAGCAACGCTACGGTATCAAGAGCCTCAAGGGACAGCTGCGTTATTCAAAACTTTGACATTATTTACCAAGAGCCTGAACTGCCTACGGGATGTGAAATAACAGCCCTCACAATGGCTATGAATTACAGCGGCTGCAATGTTGACAAATACACTATGGCTACCGAGTATCTGCCATGCACTCCTTATGACCTCGAATACGGCGAGGACGGCAACCTGTACGGCTCAAGTCCCGAGCAATATTTTATCGGTGACCCAACAAGTGTGTACGGATATGTATGCGGCACAACGCCGATTGTAACGGCGGCAAACAACTATTTTAAGGATGCAAAAAGTAAGTTGAAGGCTGTCGATATTACAGGTTCAACTCCGCAGGAGCTTTATGAGCTTGTCAACAAAGGCTACCCTATTGTAGTATGGGTTACAATAGGAATGGTAGAGCGCAGCGACATTGAAAGCTGGACGGCCACAGACGGCAAACAATACGACTGGTGTATGGACGACCACGCCGCAGATTTAATTGGATACAGCGCCGACACCGTAACCATTGCCGACCCGATTAGCGGACTTGTAGTGTACCCGAAAGAAAATTTTGAGTCTGTATTCACCTCCAGGAATAACAAATGCGTTGTTATTAAGAATGGTTGAGTAACAGCAAAACTGGTTTTAAGGTTTATTTATAAATATATACTTTATTTGTCAGTTATGCAAACAAAACCACATTCCGCTCAAAAAATTATTTCCGAATTATCTTGCAATACTAAGTCAATTAAGCTCGGCTTTACACCTCTTACAGAGGACAAAACCATATGTAAATATAAATGTGTTTGACGGCGGAAATGACTATCGGTTATTTTATCTCGGCAACCGGCTGGAGAATATCGAAAAAGACAGACTATTCTTCCCCACTCTTTCACACGCATAAACTACAAAAACTCTCGGACAGATTTGACCCGAGAGTTTTGTGTTATAACAATGGAGTTTGTTGATTATTAATTTTTATTATAATTTTGCAATCATCTTAGAGTTGCCGTGATAGCAACACATGAACCGAGTAAATTATACAAGCTGTTTCTCTCACCGTTATATCCGTTTTCTTTGAGATGTTCGTCTGCCGTTTCTTCGGTAATCGGTTCAGCATTAAAATCTACTGTCTGGGTTTCCTCTGTGCCGTCATTGTACTTAACGGTTACATCAACCGATACTCCTTCAAAAAGCTGTGAATAAAGCTCGTTATACATATCAATGATATCCGATTCATCATATTCGGGATTAAATTCTTTATCGAAATTCTCACCGTATTTTTCGATGTATTCAGCTTTCACACTGTCGCTCACGGCTTCACCGCAATAAAGACTATACGCATTATATTTACTTAAAATTTTAGCCGCTTTTTCACTGTCATTTGCCATAAGATAAACATTCATACTAACAGGAGCAACTCCGTCAGAATCCACTTTAACGCTTTCATCCTGCTTATCATAATCAACGGTAAAACCCGAGTAAAAATAATCGGCACCCGAATTCATATATATTTTCATAGTTTCATCGGCATTTTTGTTTTCAAAATCCGATAATACTTTACCGCAATATACTTTTTCATTGTCATCTGTATTAAAAGTAAAATATGAATTGCCTTTTGCATTATATGTAATTGTACTTATGTTATCACCCTTGCAAGAAAGCAACAAATTAAAAGTTTCCTCATAGCTCTCATAGCCGTAAAAATATCTATCAGTCCTATCTATAGCGGCAACCTGTACCGGTTTATCTTTAGTTAATTCGGCAGCTGCGGCCGTAATAACAAATCCGTTTTGATTTTGAGCTGGTTGAGAAAAAAGGGCAAACGCACCTCCCGAAACAAGCATTGCCGCAACAAGAGAAGCTGCAATAACTTTATTTACTTTTTTATTTTTACTTTTCTTAATGTCAATAATGTTGTCATTGCTTTGCTTGCTATAAATATTTTCTATCGCAGAATTAACTGCATTCTCACTGATTTTAATATCATTGATTGTTTTCGTATATAAATTTTTACGCATACTAAAGTCCTCCTTCGGATAGAATTTTGCCGAGTTTTTTCCTTGCCCTTTGCAACTGCGAGCTTATTGTATTCGGGCTTTTGTGCAATATACAGGATATTTCCGAAATCGAATAATCCTCATAATAATAAAGATAAATAACATTTCTGTACTGCTTAGGAAGTTGCCAAATTTCTTCCATTACAGTCTTTGTTTGCGAATTCTCAAGGTATGTATATTTATCAATCGGCTCAATCTTGTTGCGCCAAAATGACTTATGAAAATTATTGCATTTGTTTACAGTAACCCGTATAAGCCAATACTTTAAATGCTCTTCATCATCAAGCGGCGGCTTTTTTGTAAGCAAAGCAACACAAACCTCTTGAAAAATATCCTCGGCGTCAGCTTTTGATTTTAAATTTTGATATGCAATGCGAAATATCATATCCGCATATTTAACAATTACTTTTTCAATTTTATTTTCAGTACTGAATGAATCCCTCATTTGTAACCCCCTTTCACTAATAATACAACTAACCACACTCATTTTCGTGCACTAATTTAAAATTTTTTTATTTTACAATATCAAATCTATAAAATAAAAAAACATTACCCTAAATTTGAATAATGCTTTTTAACGGAGCTGATAACGGTGGCAGTTCTTTTCAGGCTTGCTACCTCTCCTGCTGCGGCTTGTTCACAATCATACTTTCATCAACTCTACGCCCTAAAAACAGTACACCGTACTGTTTTCTTAACGGGCTTTCAAATCCCGTTTTAAATTTTGGTAGTGTTTCGTAATTTTTGGGGTTTATTCGTTAAATTAAACCCCAAATAAACCCCAACTTTTCCGCTGCGGATAGGTATATATTTTGTGGGAGCGGTTAAGCTGATTTGCCAATAAAATATAATCTATGCAGCGGTATTGTTGTGCGTGGGTGCTGATGTAATTAAAAGGTCGTGTTTCCCGACCTTTCGGGATAATGTAAACTTAAGTTTACACAAAAGCGTTGTTAAATTTATGGGATTTTGTCGCCTGTTTGTCAACTGCGTATCTGTCGGCAGTCCCACAAAGAAACTAACCACCAAACTTTTACGCTATTATGCCAGTACTTCCTCTGTGTGGCTCTGTTGCCGTAAGATAGCAAAAGTTATATGCTTTACCCGTAAAGTCTTGTTATGGGCTTATTCTGTGGCTGTATGAGGTATCAGAGGACAAAGAAAAGGCAACGGCTATTGTACCGCTGCCCTTATTCTAAAAAACTCTGACATTTTCTAACATTTAGTGCGTTGCGCTCTCACGCCCTGCCTTGTATGCAGCGGCTAACATCACCACATAAAAATACTTGTATCTAACGCTTTCGCCTCTGCGTGTTCCTCTACAAAGTCAGAAAATGCACTTGTTACGCCGTTGAGGTCAGAGAGTGGCACGCCATAGTTAATGCAAGTATCTTTTATTACGCTGTCGAACTGTTCAAAATCCATTGTTTACGCTCCTTTTCGTCTATACATTAGCTTTACAAACGCAAGCACTGCGACTAATGCTTTTAAATCTATATCCTGTAAAAATTCGTTGATTTCTGCTATATACTTTTCTTTGCTCTTCATACCGACACCCTCAAACTTTCAGATACACAAAACATATGTAATCAAAAATCTTTTTAAGCTTCTTTTCGCTTTTGATTTTTGAAAGCATTTCGTCAATCATTTTCCTGTAATCACTCTTCATTGCGTAATCCTCTTTTCATAAATTATATTGAAAGTGATAATCTTAAGCCCTGCACCATATCGGCGTAGAAACCGCCTGTAACAGCCTGTAAGCGTGCGTTTATGGCTGTAATGTTATCAATCACACCGCTAAGCAAACACGCAACAGCAGCGGAAATATAGCCCATTTTGTACGGCTTGCCGTTGCCCACACTTGCATACACTGCAATAGCATTGAGGTCAAAGCTGTTTTGCTTTTCTCTTAACAGGCTAAAGCTGACCGTTTCGGGGTTGTATCTGCTCAAATGCTCTATTGCCTCTTGTCTGCGTTCTTTGGTAACGCCTGCAACCTTTACGCTTGCTGTGCCCTTATGGAGTTTCCACGCCATACGGAACGCCTGCGAAAGTGTATAACCGCTCTTGCGGAGCTTGTTGGCTACCTTGCAGATAATTGAACGATTTAACATTCTGCATTGCCCCTTTCCTTATCCTGTGACTATATTATACTACTGTTAACAGTATATATCAATAGGCAAGTTGCACAAAGTTAACCGTATATATTTATGCAAAATTATACTGTTAACTTTAGAATAAGTATGATATAATAACACTCGTAAAGGAACGGTGGCGGCTGTTTCAGCTCCCTTGTGAAAGGGGGTGTTATATTCCAATGGTAGAAGTTACATATCTTATTGCTCTTGCTATTGTTTTGGTGGCTTTGAATGAAGTCATTAAGAATATAAAAAGGAAATAACCGCCCTGTACGGCAATACAAGACGGTTATTGTTTCAATAATTTAGTTTTGCAAGCGGAACAGCTAAAGCCGTTCCTTTTCACCTTTATTATACATCAACAACAATTCATTTGTCAACAGATTAGGCGGTGAAAAAATGGCAGTTAGTGAGGCACAGAGGAAAGCAGCAGCAAAATGGGACAAGGAGAATATGACCACTTTAGGCTGTAAAGTAAAGAAAAGTGAGGCAGAGCAATTCAAGGCGTATGCCAAAGAGCAAGGTACAACCGCAAATTCCCTGTTAAAGGATTTTGTTTTATCATCAATACAAGAAGAAAAAGGAGGCAAAATGACTTAATGACTTGGGCACAATCAGTAAAAGCAAGAGATAATTACAAGTGTGTTGCCTGTGGAGCGATAGAACATTTAGAGGCACACCATATTGTAGAAAAACATATTAACCCTGATATAAAGAATAATATTAATAATGGCATAACTCTATGCAGAAAGTGCCATAGAGCTGCCCACAACGGTTCTTTCGATCCAAAAGGCGGGTATAATTACACCACTTGAAGTTAACCCGTTAAAAGTCAATCGTGCTATTTACGAAACAATGCAGCGTGATACAACGGAATAATGACATTAAAGGAACAATAAAGATGAATAAATTAAATATTGAAATGTTGCAAGAGCTGTGTAGCAACAAGTCGGTTATATGGTCTGCACACGCTTTAAAACGCTTGCAGGAACGGGGAATATACCGTGATGATGTGTTTAATGCAATAAATACGGGGAAAATAATAGAACAGTACCCCGACAGCTATCCGTACCCTGCCTGTCTTGTTTTAGGTGTAAGTACAAAAGGTGAGTACTTGCATATTGTTGCAGGGTGTAACGGTGATGTTGTGTGTATAATTACTGCATATTTTCCCGATTCAGAAACATTTGAAAGTGATTTAGAAACCCGAAAGGAGAAATAATAATGACCTGCTTTTATTGCAAAGGTGATTTAAAGCCGAGTACAACAACCCATTTTGTTGACTTAAAAAAGTGTATTGTAATTGTAAAAAATGTACCGTGTCTTGAATGTTCACAATGCGGCGAAACTGTATTTACGGATGAGGTTGCAAAAAGACTTGACGATATTGTAAAAACCGTAAGCAACCTTATGACTGAAATTGCAGTTGTAGAATACACGGCTGACAAGGTGGCATAATCAGGCGACATAAACTATGTGTATGCTTTTGAGGACGGAACGGGCAGCCGTTGCCCCTCGCAAGAGGTTAGGAGATGTGGGAGTGTCGCCCCACCCAAAATATACGCATAACACAAGGGCAAGTCTTGAAATACAGGCTTGCCCTTTCTTTTTGTGCGTGCAGCGGAATAACACCAATCCCCCCCATAAAAAATTGAAATGTTCGCAGCCGCAGGACCGAGGGGCGTAGTTAGATTTTTTGCGTGCTTCGTGTATGACCCCCCTCCCCTATTTTTTAGCCGCTGCGTTTATACGGATATTCAACGGTGAACATTTGTTCGTGGTATGCCTCTTCACGGCTTTGTCACGGCTTTAATAGTGAAACTTTCCCCGAACAACGGCATTTTCTATATTCTCCACATTTCCCCCACATTTTCATATATTGCCGCTGCAACTGCTTAAACCCTCTACAGTGCCGCATACATTGGCAGAATTGACCTGTAAACGGTTTTTATGGGTTAATGGTGTAATTTTATATTTAAAATAAAAACGCAATGCAGGACATTTAAAGACTGTTTGCCGTAATAAGTAGTATATATGCTTTTTAGGGCAGCCGAAACAGCCGAATACTTTTACTTTTTAGGGGCTCCGAAATGTCCGAATACTGTTTTTTGAAACTATTGCAGCGGCATATACGCCCGTTCTGTGGGCTTGTACGGTGCAGAATGGGGAAGAATACAACTATTTGCAACTATTTGCAACTGTTTTAACTTGCCTGTAATTTGCCGTGCCGCTGTCTGTTCTCTTTTTAGGGACTTACAAACTTTACAATGCAATTTTTAAATTCTATGGGGTCACAAATCGTTCCCCCCATACTTTTTGCCCTAACTTGTTACAAGTATGACGCCCTGAATTGGGGACCCATATTTTTTAAAACTGATTTATACAAGCAAAGCCCATACAAGCGTAATGCAAGTATAGGCTTTTTCTAACAATTTAGCAAAACAGTTTTTGCAGCAATAACCCTTGTTTCTGTAACAATAACCCTTATTTCTGTAACAATAACCCTTATTTGTTGGTATTTGTTGGTGTTTCTGCAACATTTATGCGTAAACTGAATTGCTTTGCCGCTCTCTGATATAGTTTTCTATATACCTTGTGCGTTGTGCTGCAAGTAGCGTTTGCTCTGTTCCGTAACTGATGTACTCGCCGTTGGTCCTGCGTTCGTCTAACTGTGCCTTGGCAGTTAAATACTCGGGAGAATATTTCCACATTCTCTCTGCACTCTCTATTAGCCAATCTTTGCCCCTTTGGTGCTGCCGCATATCCACATAGCTTAGCCTAAGGCTTTTATCCTGTCTAAGCAGTTGTAAGCCTTTACGCCCTTTTTCGGCTATTAATTGTTGTGAACAGCCTTTTTGATTTGCTATACTCTGATAGCTGACACCCTGCAAAAAATGCAAGTCGATTACTTCGGCTTTATCCTCGGGCAACCTTGCCACCGCTTGGCGTACTTTCTGTTGCAGGTCGGTAAGCTCCAATCGTTCAAAATCTTTTGCCTTGGTGCTGTCGGCTATGAAGTCAAGCAGTTCTGTTTCTTCGTCCTCGTCAACCGTTATGTTATATGACACCTCGGCAGCGGCTTTTGTGCCGATATTTGAGCGTATAACTTTGCGTATGTGATAATCAAGATAAGTGTTGAATTTATACGGCTTTGTATCGTCATAGGCTTGTACCGCCTTGCAAAGGGCAAAATAAAGTTCCTGCACCATATCTTTTTTATCTATATAGTTTGGCAGCTTGTAGCTTGCAAGATAATTAAATAAAATCTTTATCATTAGCTTTTTTACCTGTTCCCACAGTTCGGAATACAGGTCCGCCGCTCCCAACTGAATTTGTACGGCTAATTCTTCATTAGTCATTGACACCACCCCATTATATGCAGTAGAATAATTGTAGTGTTCGGCTGCTCTGCATTTGTGGGGGCGGCTGTTTTTGTTTACAAGTAATTGTAAAGCTCCTTGCTTACTCCGTCAACGCTCTTTGCGAGTTGCTCCAAACGCTGAATTTTTATAATTTCCAAAGCCTCGGCAAAGGTCAGCTTTTTATTCTCTGCCTCTGCCTCGTTCATAAGGTTTGTTGTTTCGTTTATTATGCAGAGCTGTTCACTTAAATTTTTATACATTGTATGCACCTCGTTTATTGTAAAATATTTGTATTGTATAGTTGAATGTTTGCGTTACACGCTTTTTGCACGCATTGCACACGCAACCGTAACACGCCAAAAACGGCTTGGTTATGCGGTTTTTAGCCAATACACGCATTACACGCTTTGTTTGAAATTATATATATAATATATTATATTTTATCACTTATTTAATTTTCTTTTGCTTTGAAAAAAAAGTATAAAATATAAATATAAGCGTGTAATGCGTGTAAAGGCGTGTAAATGCTGTTGATTACTGACTTTTTTGGCATTTCTCAATGTGTGTGCAAGGCGTGTAAACGGCTTAAAAGCGTGTAGATGTTCTGTATTCCTTTATGCCGTCCGCTAAACCTATGCCCTCAAAGCCTCTTGCTCGTTTGTTGCCTATGCGTATATTTGTACTGTATTTTATGCCTTTGCTTTTGCCTTTTACCTTTAAAGCTGAAACAAATGTTTTTTGTTTCAAAGAAATAAAAAGGTTGTCCCCACAAAAATCTTGGTAGGTATCATAAAGAGTATGACCGAATATTTGTGCTGTCGGTGAAAGGGTTATGCTGTCGCACTCCTCGAGAAAACAAAGTACAGAATCCTGCTGTTTTTTCAACTCCTCGCTTTTCTCTTGTGTGCGGTCGCTGACAAAGATTTTATAATTGTTCTTGATAAGTTCGTTTAAGCCGTTAATTATCCACAGCATAACGCCCTCGCTCTCGGTTTCGATTATTTCACGGTCAATAAAGGGGTTGTCTGTTCTGTTTGTGTCTTTGGGCTTTGCCTGTAAAACAAGCTGACGGCGAGAAAAGCCCTCGGAAATGTCATACAAGGATTGCAAAGTAAAATTACCAAAAATTAAAAAGCGGATATATGACTTAAACTGATTATTTTGTACAAACTTCTTTTCCGCTGCTATCGTTGTTTTGTTTGTAACAAGGTTCTTGAATGTTCGGGCGTTGGTTAAAGCGTTTTCGCTTAAATCGTCATCAATGAAAAGCAATTTGTTTTCTACATTTGCAACGCCGAATTTGCTTTGCAAAACGCTTATGCTTTCGTTATAACAATTTTCTTCACCGAACAAAGCATTTAAAATAGCACCCAATACGCTTTTACCCTCGCCGCCGTCACCGATAACAAGTAATGCTTTTTGCAGAATTGTAGTAGGCAACAGGCAGTAACCGCAATACTGCTGTATAGTCTGTTGGTCGTCCTCATAGTAAACAGTTTTCAGATAATCAAGGAACTTTGTTGGAGTTTTAGCGTTCGGGTTATAGTTTGTGTTAATGCGGTTTATGCAAAACTCCTTTTCATTGCTCCAAACTGTAAAAAGTCCGTTTTCGTCCTTTGAAAGCGTGCCGTTTTTAAAATGAATTTTGTCAAGTGTGGGAGTAGGCGGCTCGGTGTAACAATACTGTTTAATCCCCTCTAACAGCTTTTTGGATTTATCACTTGCATTTGTGCGTATATAGCCTTTTATTTCATTAAAAATTATATTTTTCGCCTTATCGTCCGACATTTTGCCGTCAACAGAATACAAAACGCTGTTAATACACTTTACACCCTGTTGCTCTGCGAAAGCCTCTATATATTGGCTCTCGTCAATTTTCAGCTTGCCGTAATCGTCTTGGTACACCCAAAGAGGGGCGTATTTAATATTGCTTTCGGGTGCTTTTGTTTCCGTGTCCTCGGCTTGTGTCAAAGGCTCGGTAATCGCTTTTGTGCAATCCTTTAAAGCCTCAATCTTATATTTTACGGTTTGTGCAACGGTCTTATTTCGGCTCGGCTGTTCGTTCTCGTAAATATCGGTGATGTCGCCCTTTTCTTTCAGATTTTCCCATTCTGTGCAAAGGTCAAGCACCTTTACGGAATGTGCAACCGTCAAAAGCTCGTTTGCAACAAGGCTTGCAAAGTTTTTGCCTGCCTCGTCATTATCGGGAATAATCGCAACATTCAAGTCCTTGAACAGAGGAGTAAAACGGCTGTCCCACTTTTTGCCCTTGCTGCCCTTGGTTGCTCCGTCGGGTGCAGAAACCGCAAGCAAGCCGACTTTGTCGGTCATTGTATCGGCGTCCTTTTCACCCTCAACAATGTAAACGGTATTATCGGCAGCGGTATTGCTTAAAATCTCTTGATTATACAATGGTGGATTTATGCCGCCCCTGCCTTTCTGCCAACTGCCGTTATTTTCTTTGTGCTGCCAACAAAAGGACTTTTGCCATTTGCCGTTAGTCCACTTGTAAAAGCGTATTTTCTTGAGCCTGTCGCCGTACCTGTATTCAATGCTTGCAGGCTTTGGCGTTTTACTGCCCTGCGGCGGTGATTGAAAAAGGTCACGCATAGAAAGCCCTATTGCTCTTGTTATGTCCTCAGCTCTGCACCCTGCAAAGCAATTTAAAAGAATTTTGCCGTTGTCCTCAGATATGCAAAGGCTCTGTGTGTTGTCATTGTGGCAAGGGCAGGTTACCATATAACTATTATTTCCGTTTGGCTTAGGACTGCGAAAAAGGGAAATAATTTCCTGTAATTCCAAATTCCCACCCCCTTAATAAATCGGGCGGATTTTGCTATCCTCGGCAGCGGTATTGCTTGCGGTTATGCCGCTGCCCGAAAGATAATTTATAAGCCCGTCAAGGTTGATAAGTCTTTTCCTGCCACACATCACAACGGGAATTTTGCCGCTGATTGCAAGCTGTCTTATGTAGTATTTACTAATGGCAGTGTTTTCGTCTATCTTTTTGATTTCGTTGTAACACTCGTCAAGTGTTCGCATTCTCGCTAAAGTAATAATAAAGACTTCCTCTCTTACCCACAGCCGATTTATTTAAGTATTTTTCGGTTATCCGCTGTAATTTTCAGCGTTGTTGTGTTATAATAACCGTAAGACTGCGGATTTATTTTTACATTGGTAGGCTTTAAACAACGAAAATTGCATTAATTAGGCTAATCTTTGCAAAAATTCTTTGAATAAAGCGTAAATTTGCGGTCTGCCGTTGGCTTTCGTGGTGGTTAGTCAACGGCTTTTTCTTTTGCGATTTCCTCAATGATTGAGAAAATGCGGTCTTTCTCCGCCTGTGGCAACTCGTGACGGAGTTTGCGGCTGAAATTGCTATCGGTAATACCCAACTTGTCGGCTATTTCCCACAACATTACGGCATTATGTAGTGCCGCTGCTCTGATGTCTGCATTTGCTAACATTTTATCAAATCCTTTCTTTTTGTATTGACAAATCATCATCAAGGATATATTATAAAGATGATGACTGTTGCTGTTAATATTATATAGCAACATTTGTAATAAATCAATACATTTGTTGCTAAGAAATTGATATAGCAACAATAATTTTAAAAGCAGGAGTATGGTGGTTACTATGGCAACAAATGAAACATTTGCCGAAAGACTGAAAACGCTAAGAGAAAATGCAGGCAAGAAAAGGCAAGAGGTAGCAGATGAATTAGAAATATCACGGGCAAGTCTTGAATATTACGAAAAGGGGAAACGCAAGCCTGATATTGAGGTATTGGCGAAATTGGCGAAATATTACGGTGTGTCAACCGATTATTTGCTTGGCTTATCTGTTGTTCCCTCAACTGATAAAGATATTCAGTTCGTTTGTGATTACACGGGATTAAGCGAAAGCGCCGTAAATATGCTTGCTAAACTAAATCTGGAATGGAATGTTTCCGACTATGACACAATAAACGCACAACATTTAGTAAATGCTTTTGTTAATGGCTTTATTGAGGATGGTATATTAAGTTATTTGTCTTTGTATTCTAACCGTATTCTATTAAATTTATCAGAGCAAAAAGCATACTACACTTTAACTATTGATTACTATAAAGAACACGGCACTTTAGATATACAGAAAGTAAAAAAGCAAATAGAAAAATTTGAATATAATACAGATATGTATTTGTTTAAATTACAAAAAAATATAATAAACTTTTTTGATGATTTTACCTTTGAAATACAAGCAGAGGTAAAAAAATTAAGAAAAGAATTAAAAGAAATTATTTCAAGTTTAGGCGGTGATTAAATGGCAACAATAGAAAAGCGTAACGGCTCATACCGGATAACTGTGTGCTGTGGCTATGACATAAACGGCAAACAAATACGCCGCCGTATGACCTACACCCCCGACGAAAAAATGACCGCAAAGCAGATTGAAAAGGAAGTGCAGCGGCAAGCGGTATTGTTTGAGGAGCAATGCAATAACGGCACGGTCGCAACGGACGGCAGAATGAAATTTGCCGACTTTGTGCCAATTTACCTTGAAAACGCAAAGCACAGGCTTTCCCCCGTTGTTTATGAAAAATACTGCCATATGCTCGACATCTGCATTATCCCAATGCTTGGACATCTCAAGCTAAAGGACATCAAGCCTATTCATATACAGCGATTTGTAAACGCTCTTGAGGAACGCACAACGCATTTTGACGGCAAAGAGGGCAAACTTACACCCTCAACCGTTCGCCGATATTACACAATGGTTCAATCAGTTTTGCACAGTGCGTACAAATTACAGCTTATAGGCGTAAATCCTGCCGACAGCGACAGAATAACCCTCCCAAAGGTTGAGGAGCAAACAACGGATATTTTCACGCAAGAGGAATTAGGCGTAATGCTCGACAAGCTCGAGGCTGAACCGCTGCAATTCAAAGTATTAATACATCTTGCGTTAAACACAGGCTGTCGCCGTGGTGAGCTTGTGGGGCTGAAATGGTCTGACATAAACTTTACAACGGGCATTGTAACCGTGAGCAGAAGTAACTACAAGCTGACAGGCGACAAAGAAATTAAGAGTAAATCAACAAAAACAGGCAAAAGCCGTACAATTATGCTGCCGCCGTACTGCATAGCCTTGTTAAAGAAATACAGAGCAGAACAGACACAAGAGCGGTTCTTACTCGGGGACCGTTGGCAGGGCAACAATTGGATATTCATACAGGCGGACGGTAAGCCGATGTACCCCACTACTCCAACCTTGCAATTTACCCGATTTCTCAAGCGTGCAGGACTTGAGCATAAAAAGTTCCACGCACTCCGCCACACCTCGGCAACGCTACTGCTGAGCAACGGAACGAATATCAAAAATGTTGCTACAAGGCTTGGGCACGCACAGCTAAAGACAACAAACCGCTATGTGCACGCTGTGGAAGAGGCGGAAAAACAGGCGGCAAACACCTTTGAAACCCTATTGAATACAAACCGCAAACACGCATAATAAAAGCCGTGTACTCATAAACACAACGAGTACACGGCTATATTTTATATCCGAATATTTAATTTTTGGGGTAAACAACCGCAAAAACAGTTCAGAACAAAGCAGCGGAATAAAACCCACACGCCAAATATTTTTAATGGCAGCGGACAAACTCAATAACAAAACATTATCGTGTTAAACCCCACAAAAAAACGGATTTTAAGGGTAATAAACCCCAAATAAACCCCAAAGCGGCTTATAATTCATTTAAAGCAAAAAGAAAAACCGCACCCAAACACCTAAAAAACGGCTTGGTTATGCGGTTTTTGCTTTGGAGCTGATAACGGGATTTGAACCCGTGACCTCGTCCTTACCAAGGACGCACTCTACCTCCTGAGCTATATCAGCAGATTAAATTTTATTATTGTGATAAACAACATTAGTATTATATCACATCTGTTTTAAAAATTCAAATGTTTTTTAGTATTTTTTTAAAAAATCGAGAAATTTTTTATGGTAAGAAAATTCAGACAGTTATATCTAATTTTAAGTGTCCGTATTTGCATAACACAAAAGGCAGGGCTGTATTATCTTCCCTGCCTTATAGATTAATATTTAATTTATTACAAGTTTAACATTCAAAACATTGCGGTAGGAAAACTAATGATTAGATCACTCGGATTCCAAGTCCACGCATAACATTGAGTGCAGAAGTATTGAGCGACTCATCGTTTGAGGCGGTTGCATTGCTGTCAACTATTAATTGTGCATTTGGCAAAGCGGTTCGAGCGAGAACGGCATTTGAAATAACGCAGATATTAGACACAAGTCCGCAAAGCTCGATTTCCTTGTAGTCACACTTTCTGAGATAATCAAAAAGTCCCTCACTGCCATAGGTACACTTTTTAAAGACTTTGTCGTTTGTTTGCACCATTGACTTAATTTCGCCATAAAGTTCGTGACCTTTTGTGTATTCAATGCAATGTTCGATTGGCAATATTTTGCCCTCAAAGGTTTTGAGATAATCGCTTTGGTGGGTGTCGAGAGTAAAGATTACATCTGCACCCTCTGCCCTATACTCAGAGATTTTGCGAGCTATTGTATTTTCAAGTCTTTCAGCTCCATCAAAGCCAAGTGTTCCGTTTACAAAGTCCACTTGATAATCAACTACAATCAAGCATTTTTTCATAGTAAACTCCTTATTTCCACGGGCGTTTTTTGCCGTCCCAGCCTTTGTTGTGCCAATAGTCGGTATCTGCCTCGTTCCAGCCGCTTTTGTGCTGAATCATTCGCATAATTTCAAAAAAGCCTTTGGTTTTCAAGCCGACCTTTACCCTGCCGTTTTTCGCCTTTATTTTATTGGCGATGTCGGTAGTCTTTTTGTCAATTTCTGCTTTTGTCTTATCGCTAATTCTGCTGTATGACATAGCACGCACATTAACACCATATTTGTAAACTTTTGGTACACCCCAAAAGAAAAGACTATCTGCGATGTCTTTATTAGTTGACTTTGTACCCGCTCCGGCTGCGGTAGAAATACAAACTGCCTGCTTTGAAAACATCTTCTTTTCAGGACGGTGTACCATCCAGCGGTAGCCGTAGTGGTCGAGAAAGCTCTTCATAGCGCCTGTTACATGATAAACATAAACAGGACTTGTAAAAATAAGAACATCTGCCTCATCAATAGCATTTGTGAGCTTTTCAAGCCTTTGATAATGTGGGCAAAGCTGTTCGCTTTTTAAAATGCAGGCGGTACAGCCAATGCACATATCACCGAAATCCTTTGGCAAAAAGTACTCTGTTACCTCACCGCCGAGCTTGTCGGCAAGCATTTTGCCAATGTGGTATGTAGAACCTTTATGACTTTGACCGTTGACTACTGTAATTTTCATTCCTTAATCTCCACAGGTTTTTCGTCAAAGCCTTCTATTTTAAAACGAAGTCCGCAGGTTGAACATTCGTAGTACGGTTTGCCGTTGTTTTTTCCGTCATCTACGATGAGCATAGGACTTTCGCAAAATGGACAAAGTTTAATATCTTCCATAGTTATTCTCCGTTCGGTAAATTTTAGTGTAATAATAAGTTGTCATTTGTCAAAAGTTGAGGTGAATTATGTTTTAGCCATCAAAGTATAGCTTTATAAATTTAAAATTATCGCAAATTTTAATAGCCAAACGGCTTGCTGTTTGGTGGCCGGAACACAACGGTGTAAACCTTTAAATGCGATAGTAACAAAGGGAAAGCCACGCTACCAAACTACTAATTTGCCACTTTTCAAGGGCAAATTAGCCACACACAAAGACTTTTACATCCTTTAAAACATCTTTTCTCTACTGATATCCAAGTATAACTGTCTTGCTTTCTGCCACTCATTAGTCTTGACTTTTATTTTGTCTTAAAATCTTGATTAATCTAAAGTTTAGTTATTCTACAATATAATTGCAACCGTTTGTTTTTTATGGAAAATCAGTGCATTTTATTATTTTGTGGGCTTTGCCCACACCCACAACCTTTAAAAAGGTTGACCAAACTTTTATATTCGTGACAAAAAGTTTAACTTTTGCTTTACTTTGTTGCCCGACCGAAAGTATTTTAAACTTTTTAACATTATTATAGTAAAATGTTAAAAATCAGCTTAAAAACAATTTAAAAATCTTTAACTGATTGCTTTCGTTATCGGCTACGCCAAGTCCTAAAAATTTGCCTTGTCTGTCGCTGACTCTGATTATTTCCTTATCTTGCGCTTTGGACTTTGCAAGTGCGGTTCTTGCCATATCAAGCTCGCCGCCGTTTGAAAATCGTTTTGCCTGAGCGTCAGACACATAGATTTTGCGGTAGCTTTCAAAAAGGCTTTCTGTCTGCATAATATGCTCCGAGATTTCGCCTTTTTCTGCTAATTCTCTTGCATTTTCAAGCGTTATGCTGTCAGCAAGATTATATCCGCAGGCAGAGGTTCGGCACAAAGCCGTCATCACTGCACCTGTACCGAGTGCTTTGCCTAAATCGTCAATTATTGTGCGGATATATGTTCCCTTTGAACAGCTTATGCTCAGTGTTCCGCTCTGCGTCTCTTCGTCAAAGTCCTCTAATTCAAGGCTGTATATCGTAACCTTTCTTGACTTTCGTTCAACCTCTTTGCCCTGTCTTGCAAGGTCATAGAGCCTTTGACCGTTCACCTTGATTGCCGAATACATAGGCGGCAGCTGTTCAATTTCTCCTCTGAAATTGTCGAGTGCTTTCAAAACATCCTCTTTTACTGCGGTGTTTCCGCTTTCGAAAATCACCTTTCCCCATATGTCGAGGGTATCGGTTATAATTCCTAAGCGGAATTTTGCAGTATATGCCTTGTCGTGGTTCGGCACTATATCCTGCGCTTTTGTGGCATTGCCGAGAAGTATGGGCAACACACCCGTTGCGTTTGGGTCAAGTGTGCCTGTATGACCGATTTTACGCTGACCTGTCAGCTTTCGTATCACAGCCACCACATCAAACGAAGTAAATTCCTGCGGCTTGTTTATAATTATTACACCGTTCATAAAGTTTCTTCCGCTGCTTTTATAAGCTGACTGCGCACATCTTCAAGACTGCCGTTTATTGAACATCCTGCCGCCGCCTTATGTCCGCCGCCGCCAAACTTTGAGCAGAACTTTGCGGCGTCAATATCGCCGTTGGTACGAACGGAAATTTTGAAAAATCCGCCCTCTTTTTCTTTCATAGTAATGCCTATCAATACACCCTCAATTTGACGAGGAATAGAGGCAAGTCCCTCTATTTCATCCTCGCCGATGTTAAGGCTTTTGAGCATATCGAGAGTAACCCACACAATGGCGCACTTTTCGTTTGCGCAATAGGTAATGGTATCGTAAACCTCGCGCTCAAGCATAATTTTTTCTTTTGACTTTGTTTCAAACATAACCTTGTTGATATATGCCGAGTTGCAGCCGAGTTCCACAAGGCTTGCGGCAATTCTAAAGGTATCGGCGGTAGTGTTTGTGTAGCGGAAACAGCCCGTATCGGTAGAAATACCCGTATAAAGGCAATTTACAATCTGCTTTGTAAAGTTTACGCCCATACGCATAAGAAGTTTATAGATAATTTCGCAGTTTGCCGCTGCGTATTTATCGACAAATTTCTCCTTAGCGGTAACGGAATTAGAGCCATGGTGGTCAATGCAAATGTCAATTTTGCCGAGATACTTTTCCATATTCGGCGCTAAAAGGCTGTCTGCCGCAACATCTGTACTTATAATGTAGTCGGCGGTAAAGGACTGCTCCTCTATTCCGTCTGTAAGGTACTTGAATTTTTCGGGCAGATTTGCGGTAATTACCCTTGCATTTTTGCCAAGCTGTTGGAGAGCAAGGCAAAGCGCATAACCACTGCCGAGGGTGTCGCCGTCGGGGTAGTTATGGGTTAAAATTTCGTAATTATTATGCTCCCTGAGAAAAACGGAAATATCATACAGATTCATCTTCGTCCACCTCATCATCGGGAATGTCTAAATCGTTTAAAATTCTGCTGATGTTTGCGCTGTACTCAATGCTGTCGGTAGCCTTAAAAATAAGCTGCGGCACATATCTGAGCTTGAGGCGGTGCGAAAGCTCTCGGCGAATAAAGCCTGCTGCGGATTTAAGTCCCTTAACAGCCTCGTTAGCACGATCAAGCCCCTCCATAGCGCTTACATAAACCGTACAATAAGAAAGGTCATTTGTTACATCAACACGAATGATTGATATAAAAGCCTGCTGCACACGAGGGTCTTTAAGCTCACGAAAAATAGCCGTAAGTTCACGCTTTATATCCTCGGTAGTGCGTTCTAATCTATGCCCTGCCATAATATCCTCCAAATATAATTCATAATGCGTAATTCATAATTCATAATTATTCTGAATTTCATTACAGATTATAGGGTTGTGGTCGATTAACTAATGCTGTAATTTAATAAAAAATCAGCTTATGCCTTAGTCAATCCTATAATATGATTAGTGGCAAAGCAAATACTTACTCTGCCCACTAACCACTGATTACTTATTAATCACGATATTCCTCGATTGTGTAAGCCTCGAACATATCGCCCTCTTTAATATCGTTAAAGCGCTCAAGACCGATACCGCACTCGTAACCCTCGTTTACTTCCTTAACGGCATCCTTAAAACGCTGTAATGATGCGATAGTATCCTCGGCGATTACAATGCCGTCACGAATAACTCTAACGCCTGCGTTTCTGACAATCTTACCGCTCTTTACATAAGAACCCGAAATTGTGCCGACCGACTTAATCTTGATAACATTTCTGCATTCTGCTGTACCGAGAACTACCTCTCTTGTCTTAGGAGCGAGCATACCCTTCATGGCAGCCTCTATCTCCTCAATGCAATCGTAAATAATTCTGTAAAGACGCATATCAACGCCTGCACTCTCGGCATTTGCAGCCGCAACACTGTCCGGACGAACATTAAAGCCTACGATAATTGCGTTTGACGCCTCGGCGAGCATAACATCGGATTCGTTGATTGCACCAACGCCGCCATGAATTACATTTACTCTTACCTCGTCATTAGAGAGTTTTTCGAGCGACTGCTTTACAGCCTCAACAGAACCCTGAACATCGGCTTTAACGATAATCTGTAATTCCTTAACCTCGCCTAACTTCATCTGGTCAAAGAGGTTGTCGAGTGTAACCTTTGTCTGTGCCTTGAACTGCTCCTCTTTCTGAGATGCCTTTCTCTGCTCAACAAGCTCTCTTGCAAGTCTTTCATCAGAAACAGCGTTGAATATATCGCCGCCCTGCGGAACTTCTGCAAGACCTGTAATTTCAACAGGAACTGACGGGCCTGCCTCTTTTACTCTCTCGCCCTTATCGTTTACCATTACTCTTACTCTGCCTACGCAAGTACCTGCGATAACGATGTCACCCTGATGAAGTGTACCGTTCTGCACAAGTACGGTTGCAATCGGGCCTCTGCCCTTATCAAGGCGAGCCTCAATAACAGTACCTTTTGCGGCTCTGTCAGGGTTAGCCTTAAGCTCTTTCATCTCTGCAATAAGTGTTACCATTTCGAGGAGGTCATCAAGACCTTCCTTTGTCTTTGCAGATACAGGAATACATGGTGTATCGCCGCCCCACTCCTCCGGAACAAGCTCATACTCTGTAAGCTGCTGCTTAACATTCTCCGGATTTGCGCCGACCTTATCCATTTTGTTGATAGCAACAATTACAGATACGCCTGCGGCTTTAGCATGGTTGATAGCCTCTACTGTCTGCGGCATAATACCGTCATCGGCAGCAACAACAAGGATTGCAATATCTGTTACCTGCGCACCTCTTGCTCTCATAGTAGTGAAAGCCTCATGACCGGGTGTATCAAGGAAAGTGATAGGCTTGCCGTTAATTTCTACTCTGTAAGCACCAATGTGCTGAGTAATACCGCCTGCCTCGCCTGCTGTAACATTTGCATGACGGATAGCGTCAAGAATTGAAGTTTTACCATGGTCAACATGACCCATTACAACCACAACAGGTGCTCTCTCTACGAGATTTGTATCGTCATCTTCGCTGTCATCAATAATTCTCTCTTCGATTGTAACAACAACCTCTTTCTCAACCTTAGCGTGGAACTCCATAGCGATAAGTGAGGCTGTATCAAAGTCGATTGTGTCGGTTGCTGTTACCATTGTACCCATAAGGAATGCCTTTTTAACAACCTCGGCAACAGTAGCCTTAAGTCTTAAAGCAAGCTCCTGTACTACGATTTCGTCAGGAATCTGAATTGTCATCTGCTTTTGCTTGCGCTCAAGCGCAATACGCTTTAAACGCTCCTGCTCGGTTTCTCTCTTTCCCTGTCTTCTGCCCTTCTGCTTTTGAGAACGGTTAGTAAACTTCTGCTTTTTAACAGTGTTGTCTGTACTTCTCATCTTTGAAGATGCGTTTGCAAGGTCATCGTATTTTTGGTTGTAACGCTCAACATCAACATTAATAGCACGAGTATCAATTATTCTGCGCTTACGGGTTGAGGTTTCTTCCTCACTTGTAACCTCAACAGGCTTTGCCTCCGGCTTTGTTTCAGCCTTAGTCTGCTTTGCAGGCTTATCCTGCGGCTTGCCCTGCTTTTTACCCTCTGCTCTGTTATCTTTATTCTCAGGCTTACGGTCATTTTTCTTGCCGTTCTTGTTATCTCTGCCCTTATTGTCCTTGCCGTTATCCTTATTATTAGCCTTTTTCTCAGCTTTAACCTCTGCCTTTGCAGGCTCTGCGGTTTTATTTCTTGACGCAAAATATTTATCAAGATTAGCCACATTGTTCTTCTGAGTTACTGCGTCAAAAACAATATTAAGCTCGCTCTCCTCAAGAGTAGCCATAGCCTTTTTTGTTACACCGCAATTCTTCTCAAGAATATCTGAAATTTCCTTTACACTAACGCCCAAATCCTTGGCAACATCTCTTACTTTGTATTTTATCATATTATTCTCCTCTCTGTTCACCTTCAATAAGCATAGCAAGCTTATCTGCAAAACCTTTGTCCTCCACCGATAAAACTCCGCAAAGTTTGCCGAGTGAAAAACTTATTTCATCTTTGGTTCTGTTTACCTCAAGCACACGCACACTTTGCTTATGCGCCTGCAGCAAAACAGGCTTTAAGCTGTTTTGTGAAAAATCGTTTGCATATATTATAAGTTTTGCCTTGCTCTTTGCCATTGAGTCAATGCAGGGGTCAGCTCCGATTACCAGCTTTCCTGCACGACGGCACAATCCGAGCAAAGGCAATATTCTGTCATTCATATACGATTGCCTCCCTTAGCTGTCCGCTTTCAAGCTGTTTTCAAGCTGTTCATAAACCTCATCGGGGATTTTGCAGGAAAACGCTCTTTCAAAGCGTCTTGCCTTTCTCGCCTTTTCAAAGCACTTTATATCGTGGCAAACATACGCACCTCTGCCTGATTTTTTGCCTGTAAGGTCAAGGCTTATTTCGCCCTTTGAAATTACCTCGCCGTTTTCGCCTTTGGTATCGGGTGCTTTAACAACTCTGACAAGCTCTCGCTTTTCCTTCATCTCGCCACAACCTGTGCATTTTCTCAGCGGCTGTTTTTTCTGTGTCATAAAATCCCTCCCCTGCTTAAAAATTATATAATAATAATTAATTATTATTCTTCGCTTACTGCCTCATCAGCCTGAGAATCTGCGCTCTCCTCTGAGCTTTCCTCTTTGCCTGTTGCGTCAAGGTCAAGAGTATCAATGCTCTCGTCTGCTGTATCGTCAAGCTCAAGTGTATCTTCAGCTGTTGTATCCTCTGCAACCTCGAGTTTTTCGTCCTCTTCGTCCTCGCCAAAGAAACCGCTTTCAGGGCGAATGTCAATCTTCCAGCCTGTAAGTCTTGCCGCAAGGCGTGCGTTCTGACCCTTGTTGCCGATAGCAAGTGAAAGCTGACCGTCAGGAACAGTTACTCTGCACTGCTTGCCCTCAAGGTCGGTAATCTCAACATTGAGCACCTTTGCCGGAGAAAGTGCGGCAGAAATGTACTTCTGTGGGTCATCGCTGTACTCGATAATATCAATCTTCTCGCCGCCAAGCTCATCAACAATGCTGTTTACACGAGCCCCCTTTGTACCGATACAAGCGCCTACTGCATCAATATCAGGATTGTTGCTGACAACAGCCATTTTAGTTCTTGAGCCTGCCTCACGAGTGATTGACTTAATCTCAACAACGCCGTCAAAAATTTCAGGTACTTCCTGCTCAAAAAGTCTTTTAACAAGGTCTTGGTGAGATCTTGAAATAATAGCACGAGGACCTTTTTCGCTTGTCTTTACATCTGCAATGTAAACCTTAATGTGGTCACCCTCTTTAAGGTCATCGTGGCCAATCTGCTCGCTCTTAGGGAGCATAGCCTCGCTTTTGCCGATTCTGATAACGGCAGCACCGCTCTTAGGGTCGATTCTCTCCACAGTAGCTGTAACGAGCTCGCCGAGCTTGCTCTTGAACTCTGAGAGTGTCTGACCTTTTTCGCCTGTACGAATACCCTGACGAATAGTATTTCTTGCAGCGCCGATAGCGATTCTGCCCAAATCCTTAGGGTCAAGCGGAATAGCAACCTTATCGTCGATTTTGATAACTTTTCTCTTTAAAATTTTCTGAGCGTCCTCAAGTGAGATTTCGTAATCGGGGTCAAAAACCTCATCAACAACAGTTTTCATAAGTCTTACATCAAAGATATTTCTTTCAGGAAGAATTTTGAAAGCTACTTCGTCATTACCGCCGTAATAATTCTTGCAGGCAACCTCAATGCCCTTTTCAATGTTTTCAATCATATAGTCCATTGGAATGCCTTTTTCTTTTTCGAGCATTTCAAGCGCAGCAAAAAGTTCCTTAGTATTCATTTTTCTGATCATCCTTTTCTCTTATCTTAAATTGTTTAATAAACCGGAATTACATATCAAAGTCGTCAAGTTTAATCCAAGACGCATCTTTTTTATTGATAGTTATATGGTTCTCTCCGTCGTGGTCGGAGATTGTTACCTCGCCGTTATCGTAAGCGTCAAGCACACCGCCGAATTCTCTGCCTATGCCCTCGATAGGACGGAGCATTTTGACTTTGATGTCAGCGCCGATAAACTGCATAAAATGCTCATCACGCACAAGCTCACGCTCAAGCCCCGGAGAGCATACCTCGAGGCAATACGCACTCTCGATAGGGTCAAGTTCATCGAGCGGCTTGTCAATCGCACGAGAAACATTTTCGCAGTCGGTAATATCAATACCCTCAGGCTTGTCGATATAAACTCTTAAAAACCAGTCAGCGCCCTCTTTAACATAGCGTACATCCCAAAGTGAAAGTCCAAAGCCTTTAACAATAGGCTCGCAAAGTTCCCACACCTTGCTAACGGTAAGACCGCCTTTTTTCTTTGCCATAAATACCTCCTTATGAGCATTTGCAGCAGCACAAAACGCAGCCGCAAGTTATTGGTGCGGATTAAGCTAAAAATAAGCTAAAATCAAACGCTTTAATCCGCCCGTTGCAAACAGAAAGGAGTGGGCTCACTTCCCACTCCTTACTTTACAATACTTATTGTATTTAATTATAACACCATTAATATGAGATTGCAAGTGTATTTTTTAAATTTTAAAGAAAATACGGTACTGTTTGATTATAGTGATTACATTTATTTAAAAATATCTGCCTCGCCTATTGCGGCTTGTTCATAGTCATAGTAGCATCAACGCTCTCTTAAATGTTTTACCGTCTGAAATATAGTCGCATTGCGTTGTATATAAATGCACTTCCTTATGCTCCTTATTTCAGACAGCACTTTGCTCCCTTTATCCGCCACCGGCGGCGGTCGCAAGACTACCACCGGACTGTTTTCTTAACGGTCGTACCCCAAGGGCACTTCCTCGCTTCGCTCAGGCGCAGTCCTTTTGCGTTAATTTCCTAACTCTCATATAAAAAAAGAAACCAATCTTTTTTAGATTGGTTTCCTTGGCAGGGGCAGAAGGACTTGAACCCTCGGCACGCGGTTTTGGAGCGACTGTTGAAAGTTCAAAACCGCATAGATAAGCCACTTTTTAAGCCAAAGTTGGAGCATCAAATTGTATTTTCGCAGTTTTGATGCTTTATTGATGCTATTAGAAAATTCTTGCCAACTTAACTTCCTCATTACTATATATATCATAGCATAACAAAGATTCATTGTAAGGGAATCAAGAGCTCAAAATTTGCACCGCAATAAACAAAGAATAGAGATTTTTATTTATCCTCAATATACTCATGGGGTGTAGGATTGTAATCTCTGGGATGATTTTTCTTCTGTGATGATATTTGTAGTAGCATACTCTTAAATCGGCTTAGAATAAATAGCGGCAAGAAGTATTTTAAGTTGTGTTCATATTCAGAATGCTCGCAAAAATAACAGATAACAAAAGCATTGCAGATATTACCGCACAGTATTCAAATCTTTATCAATACAATACCAATTAGAATACTATACACTCTTTTCTAAAAGCAACAATTAACGCTTCTTAATATTAATACTTCTGTGTTTACCCACCCATTCATATACATCACCAAATATAATTCTGTTAACCTTGAATACCCCATTAGGAGAGAAATCGGAAAATCCGCTATTGTAGAGCGAAGTCATTTCTAAAGTGTTTTCTTTGTCTTTATCAGGCGTTGAAACTCCTCTAATTAATATTTTTGTAATCAATATTCATAGTTTAGTCGAGGAATTTCAAACACAACATTTGATGTGAAGGTCATATCACCCTCGTTGAAACACATATTTATTTCACCGTCATATTTTTTAACTACTCTTTTAATGCTTTTTAGTCCTGTTCCGTGTATTGGACCTGATTTTTTGGATGATGCTATTCGGTTGTTTTTGACGGCTATAATATTCTTTACAGAGTTTGTAAGCTGTATTGACAGATATTTATTTTTGCGGACGAAAGCCGAAAAATCTATAAATCCGTTCTCTGTATTTTGTGCCGCTTCAACTGCGTTTTCAAGCAGATTGTCAAGCAGAGCAGTTATGTCGGGTTGGTTCATGAAACCAAAATCGGCCCTTCTGATGTCAATATTCATCTTCACCCCAAGCCTGTCGCACACAGATTTATACCTGTTGACTATAGAATTAACCATAGGATTGTTACAATAATCAACGGATTTGTTTACGCTGAAGTCTTCGATAAAATTATCTATGTACCCGGTAACAGCATCGTCCCCGGATATACTTTTAATTGCATTTAAATGTCTTTTAATGTCGTGCATAACAATTCTTGAGTTTTCATTCTGCTCATTGAGTAAATCGTAATACTCAGCTGCAGATTTTAGTTTCTGCTTTTCATATTCCAATTCCATATTGCGGCTCTGAGTTTTTAGAGTGAATTCATAAACCCAGAACACCGCTATGTTTGAAAAAAGCAACACCACTATGCCAATTAAAAGCAAGGTTAAAAAGACTTGTCCTAATTCATATTCTGCAAGTGAATATAATATTGCATATATAATCAGAGTACTTGATATTGGCAGAAGAAACAGTATAAGCGATGTAGCAGGACTTTCCTTACGACGCTCATTTGATGATACCTTAGACAGTATATACATTGAAGAAAAATAAAGCAGTTTGCTGATGGTTGATTGAAAAATAAGGTTTACCGAATTATCAAGACAGGCGAGTAGTTCAGTCCCAAGTATGGCAGCTGAAAATAACATAACAACAAATTCTGTAGTAACATTAAATACTAAAAGTATACTGCAATGAAATATTGCGGACTTTATTTTTGCCTTGTAGCAAAGATGAAGCAAAAAGAAATTGCAGACAAAAAATGTGAGCATATTTATAACGGTTATATTAAACAGCCTTGCAAAGTACAGAATTGCATAAGTTGCCGGTAATGAGATTATCAGAAACTTTTTACTTGCCTTTCTTTCAAATTTGTTTTCAAAATAAAATAGTGATATCAGAATTTCTGCAAGAAAAATAAGTGCATAGCAAATTGTATATACCATTTTTATACCCCTATGTATGCAAAATATGCCTTTTTAAAGTTTGAATAGTTCCTTTGAGATATAGGTAGAGTTTCAGTTTTTAAATCTACTTTAATATTAAGCTGAGTCTTATTAAAATCCGAGACATACCTCAGATTAACAAGATAGCTGTAATGCGGTTGTGCAAAATAATCGTAATCCTTTAGTTTTTCTTTCCAATAACTTAATTTTTTATTTGTATAATACTTCTTCTGCCGTGTTATAATAACAGCCTTTCTTTCTTCAGTAGTTATATATACTATATCGCTTGTGAAAACAGAATAATACTCGTCATAGTATTCAAGAGTTATTATTTGAGTATTGGAATGATAATAGTTAATAGCCGTATTTAATGCTCTGAAAAAACGGTCATTGTCAATAGGCTTTGACAGATAGCGAAACACATCCAAATCCATTGCGTCGTCAAGATAAGACTCGTGGGAAGTAATTATGAAAATAATTATATTGGGATTAAAAGCTTTTAAATGAGCCGCCAAAGTAAGCCCGTTTACCTGCGGCATTTCAATGTCGATAAACGCCATATCATAACTGGCTTCGCTTTTCATAGGAGCGACGCCGTTGTAAAACACATCAATATCAAAATATATTTTATGCTTATCCGTAAATTCAGTCAGCTTGCTTTGTATTTCATCGGCAATATATTTGTCGTCGTCACAAATCATAATTTTCAACCGAAAAACCTCCCGTAAATCACATCATAAGTATAACATACAATGAAAAAATAGTCATTATAAATCTTTTGTTTTTTATTATTTTATCAGTCAATATGAAAAATACATCACATTTAACGAATTTGACATCATTTTTGCAAAAATTATGTTTTTATTTTAAATACGTGTTAAAATTACAACAAGGAGGAAACAATACTATGAAAAAGATAAAAAACCTAATTTGTAAAATTTCACCCGCTATTATTTCTTGTTTTACACTTGCGCTTATAATCAGCGCTAATTCATCAACTTGCTTTGTAATGCACCAGCCCAAGGTTCCTGCGAAACTTGATGATTTTAAGAAAACTAAATGATGGAAAGGTTTTGTAAAAAGTGTATAAGCTTTTTTGTATCAAATAACCTTATAAAAAGTGAATATGAAGAAGTATATTGTTATGCGCTGAATATCATTTTATCTTCACTGATACATATTGCAACAGTGATTGTATTAGGATGGTCATTCGATTTGTTACTTGAGAGTTTAGTGTATTATTTTTCTTTTATATCAGTACGCAAATTTGCAGGTGGAGGACATACCGATACTCCGTTGAGATGTTATATTTTTTCAGTCATTTCAACGCTTGTTGTACTTGGCTTAATGAAATTATTGTTTTTAGTCAATAATGAAGTCGTTAAGTTATTATTTGAAATATCGGGATTTATATGTGTCATTATTATTGCGGTTTTAGCTCCTTTGGATACCGAAGCTAAACCTCTCGGCGATAAGGAGAAACGGCTTTTTAAAAAAATTGCAATTCTAAATTCTTTTATCTTGCTAACGCTGTCCGCCATATTGATGATACTTGAATGTAATAATATGGGTTATTCAATAGTTTTGGCAATATATATGAGTTTGTTTGTTTTATTGTTGGGTAAAATAAAAAATGAGATTAATTTGTAACATTTAAGCAAATGCACAATTAAGCAATAATTAATAGGCTTAGTGTTTTTTGATGAAAAAGTGTGCGCTTATAATATATAAGTTAATATCGGTTGCCTTATATATTTATTGAATACTATCACTATCATAATAAGGAGTTGAAGCCAATGGGAACTAATTTGTATTAATCAATCGCTTAATTTTGCATAATTAATTTCAACAAAGTAAAGGAGAAAAATCATATGACAAAAAAAGCTAAATTGTCAGTTATAAGTTTATTTATATCTGCTTTATTAATTTTTTCTTGCGTAAATGTATTTGCTGTTCAAACCAATGATGAATATAGTTATTCTTATTCTTTTGATGGTGATAATGCTGATTTCATAAGTAAAAATTTAATAACCGACGAAGAAAAATATTATAATGTGAATAACAATGGCGTATCGCCATTAAGCAATTTAACGGAAGGTTCTACTTCAGGATATATACCGGATAATTACTCTTTTGGCAATGCTTCTGATAATGATTATGGTGTTGAACCAACAACTATTATAGGTTCTGACGGACGATCGAGGGTAACAAATACTACAAGTTTTCCTTATAGTGCTATTTGTTACTTAGAAACACAATGGAAAGATGGCACGACAACCATAGGAACAGCATGGATGTATTGGAAAGATATAGCGATTACAGCAGGACATTGCGTATATTCATCGGATAGAGGTGGCTGGGCGCAAAGTGTGACAATTTGGCCTGGCAGAAATGGTAGTACAACTCCTTATGGTTATGCATATGCTAAAGTTATGCATACGAGTACTGCATGGACCAATTCATCAAATGCTAATTACGACTATGGTTTGCTTGAATTAAACAGAAACATAGGAACCTCTACAGGATATTTTGGTATGCATTGGACATCAAGTTCACTAAATGGAAAAAGCATTACCGTAGCGGGATATCCGGGAAGTTCGAGCAAAATAAGACAACTTTGGAAAATGAATGGTAAAGTTGCAAGCTGTAATGCTAATAAAGTGTATTATAGTATTGATACTGAAGGAGGACAAAGCGGTTCTCCAGTATACTGGTACAATTCTACATATGGATATCAGGGAATAGCAATTCATGCCTATAGAGGTTCTTCAAATAATTCAGGAACAAGGATAACACAATCTTTATTTGATTTCTTTACATCATTTAGGGATTAATTCATAAGGGAGGACAGAAGTCTATGGTTGTACGTGTGCAAAAATTTACAAAAATAATCGTATTCAGTTGTGTTTTAATTTGTGCTTGTTTAATAAGTACAGCTTGCTCCGGAAATGCGAATTTGACAGAAACAGAAGATAATATTAAAATTACTGCTTCTGAAAAAGTTACTAATGAAACAACAGCAAGTCAGGAAAGTACAACACAACCTGATTCATCTACTGCAGAAACTACGAAACCGGAGAGTACTACCAAATCTAAAACTTCTAACGAAGAAAAAACTCAATCATCGGAAAATACAAGCGGAAGTGAATCATCAAAACAGAATGCCACTTATTCAAAAGATAAAGTCACTTTTATCTTTAAGGATAATTCCGGGAATGTTATAGAAGGGATTGATGTGGTTATTCAACCGCATGCCAATGAAGGCAGCGCACATACAGATATTGCAGAAGTTGTTGGAACGTCTGACAAAAATGGCGCAGTAGCTTGGAAACCTATAGAAGGAAAGCATTTGTTAGAAGCTTCAAAAGGGTCTGAAAATCAAGAATATGCTGTTGATATTGATGTGTCTGATAAAGGATCGGTAATTGAATTGATTTGGCGGTTTTGACTTCAAATATAAATATTATTCATAGCTCATTGTAGTTATAGGTAAAAGCTACTCTCTGTAATTGCTTTTCATTTAGAGTTTAATGTAAATTTTGGTGGTTGTCGCAGAACTGCGACAACCCCTTCTTTATATGTCCTGAATCAAGTTTTAAGATCGAAAAACGATCACTAAATTAAAGGTCAAGTCAAATCAGAGGGTTAGTAAAAATTAAATCCTAATATTTGATTTTTCAGAAGCTTTGATAGTTAACCTAACGCCCCATTCGGCAGAGTATAATTATTGGTAGGAAGGCGTTTAAATGGTTACTCTTAATTAACTCAGTAAAAGCTAAAAACTATGGTCAAGACTTTGTTGTAAAATTTTCCCTAAATAAACAAAAGATAAGCAAAAGCCGAAGAATATATTTGAATAAAATTTTGCGTATATTTTAATGCTTTCTGTTCCTATTAGGGAAGCAACTATCCATCCAAGTGATAAAATCTTCCTCTGTCAGCTTCCCATCCATACACTCATTTCTTTTTGTCATAGCCTCATACTTCCACTTTTTGAAATCCTTTTCAAGAATGGTATGAGCCTTAACTCTTGCGGAATATCTTTTGTAATACTTGTTATAAATCTTAATGGCGGCGTTGTCCGCCGTTTTCTTTTTGTAGTTTTCAAGTGCCATAATGTCCTGACAGTTTCGTGTCTCTCCCTCGGCAATTCTGTCACAGTAGTTTGTGTTGTAATTGCCCTTCATAATAAAATACTTGCCACAGCGTTTGCACTTTCTGAAGCGAATATCCTGTTCAAGCATTTTTGTAAATTCAAGTTCAAGTGCTTTCCTGATGTTCCTGAATTTATAACTTGTATTCGGAGAGATAGGAAATCGACAGAACACTTGCATCTCGGTATCACTTAATTTATATTTCTTTTGAAATTCCTTATGCTTTTCAGTTGGCTCATATTCATTCATAAATCTGCTGAGAAAATCCTCATGAGATAAATGAATAGGCAGGATTTTTCCATTTGGAGTGCTTCTGCTGTAACTAAAATACTCCTCTCTCTGAATTGTCAAAGGCTGATTATGGATTATTTTGTAAAGATAATACCTCTCAGCCGGCTTGATTTTCTCCATTACCTCCGGATAGAAGTCCTCGTCAAAACAGAATTCAATTAGTTCCTTATACTCGTTCTGTAATGTAATTAGATAGTTGTAATACCACTTCAAACCTTCAACGGGTAAGTTTTCTTTCAAAAACACAGGAGGACAAATCACTGAGTATAAAGACGCATTGGCTATATTCTCAAAGAAAAGTTTGCTGTCTGTATATTTGAAAAACATTTCAACATTTTCCTGATTGCAGTTGTATATTTTTTCAGGTTTTTCATTGATTTCAAAGCGATTTTTCTCTTCGCTGTTTTTAATTAAGTTATCAAAAACAGAAACAAATCCGTAGCTTTCATTGAATGGCGTTTTAAAGTCCGCATAGATAAAATCAAGTATTCCCTCACCTATTTGCAGGTCAATTACAGCACCGCTAAGCACATTATGAAGAGGCTCTTCTTTTTTAATTTCGTATTCATCCATAAGATCTTGAAAATACTTGTCACTATCATCCCAGTCAATATTATATTTTGCAGAGAAATGTTCTCGCAAAGCTTTGTTTTTCTCTAAGCCTTCAACTCTACTCTGTTCATAATCAGCCATATCTTCATCAGACAAAATGTCAGGATGAACATTTCTAAGTAAGCGTTCGAGTTCTTCAAATTCATCAATAGCGTCCTTCATAGACAGATCTTCATTAACCCTATCAACTTTGATTGAAAACAATTTCGAGTCAGGATCGAATGATGCAAAGTTAATGAAGAAATCATAGTACACATAGCTGTTGCTTTGCCTTGCAATATTATATTTTTCGTAATCCGTATGTTTATATTCCGAGTAATCTTTCTTCATAATCTGCTCCCAAAATTAGAAAATGTAAATGTTTTAGATTTTCGATAATCAACATCACTCCAACTAAGATTATACAATTCTATTGTCTGACTGTCAATTTTCTGTTATTTTAAAAGCAGAGGTGATTAATTTGAAACAAAGCGTTTACAAAAGTTATGATGAACTTCCGTTGTTTTTGAATGCCGTATTAATTGCAAAGGTGCTTGGGATTGCAGATTCATCTGCCTATGAACTTATGCATAGCAAGGACTTTCCTGTTATCAAAATCGGTTCAAGAATGGTAGTGCCAAAAGAAAATTTCATCAGTTGGATTGAAAGTCAACTGGGAAAGTGAGGACGAATGAATAATAGATTTTTTCCTATGCCATATGATATCTTCTGTTTAGGTTTAAGAATGCCGGAGATTGCTCTGTACTCATATCTGATGAGTTGTGAAAATCGTAAGAACTATACTTGCTATCCCAGCTACAAAACTATTGCAAGAACCTTAAACACTTCTGTAAATACGGTGCAGAAATATGTTAAAGCGCTTGAAGAAAAAGAATTGATTTCAACTGAACACACCAAGATTTTTACTCAAAACGGGTTGAAGTTAAACGGTAATTTACTCTATACGATCAAGCCCATCCAAACAGCGGTTGATCACTTTAATCAAAGCCAATTGGATAAGGCAATGCTTGAAAGTCAGAAGAACATAATCCAAAGAAAATTTCAAAAAGCAAGTGGCAACTGCGATTTCACACCGAATTAAGGGGAAATTATTTTAAGCAGGTTAAAGTGGGGCGTCTCCCCCACGGAGTCACATCAGACGGCAGAGCCGACTGTTATGCAGTTTTGCAGTATGTCAAAAATCAGAAATTGAGGAGTCTATCAAAAATGAGCGAAAATAAAAAGAAATATGCCTATTGGATGAAGCCTTCAATGGTTGAAGAAATGACAGAAATGCTTGATACAGCAAATGCGACTTCAAAGAGCGATTTTGTCTGTCAGGCTGTTCAGTTTTACATTGGTTATCTTCATCAGCAAAAGTGCATTGATTATCTCTCACCTATGCTTGCACAGACTATTAAAAGTGAAATCGAAAGTGTAGAAAAGAATGTTTCTGAAATGCTATTCAAGTTAGCTGTGGAACAGGCAAAGCTGAGTAATGTTATATCAGCAACAAATCAGATTGATAGAGTTTCATTGTCGGCACTCAATAAGCTTTGTGCGGAAGAAGTTGCAAGGAACAATGGCATTATAACTTTTGAAGATGCGTACAAATTCCAACGAGGTTAATCTATGCCGAAGATTATTTTTACAAGCCGATATATAAAAAATCCTGCATCATTAAATGCAGGTAAGCTGATAAAATATATGGGCACTCGTGAGGGTGTTGAAAAACTGCCAAACGGTATTGATAACTCTCCTGCAACTAAAAATCAAAATGATTTAATATGTACTGCACTTAAAACTGTTCCTGAAGCTTGGGACTATCCCGAAATGAAATCCTATCTTGAAAATAAGACAAAGGCAAATGCAACAGAATTCCTCAACGAATTCCTTGAACGCAACGCAGACAGGATAAACGGTGTTAAAAAGTTAGTTTCATATTATGCCGAAAGACCCGGTGCTGAGAAGTTAGGTAAACACGGATTGTTTTCTCAAACTGATGAGAAAATAAATCTTGATGAGGTAGCGGATGAAGTTTCAAGTCACAACGGAATTGTGTGGACTCATGTCATAAGTCTTAAAAGAGAAGATGCCGAAAGACTTGGCTACAATAACGCAAATGCTTGGAAAAGTTTAATCAGAAGAAATGCTCTTGAGATTGCCAAAGCTCATAAAATAGAGCCAAGCGACTTGCAATGGTACGGAGCATTTCATAACACAACACATCATCCTCACGTACATCTGCTTGTTTATTCTAAATCAGGACAAGGCTATCTTACTAACAATGGCATTGAGAGTATGCGTAGTTCATTCGGTAATGATATATTCAGAAATGAGCAGTACAAGCTGTTCGAAATGCAGACAGAAATCCGTGACGAGATGAAAAATGAGGCAAAGAATGTAATTGATGATTTAATTTCAAATATTGATTCAGATGTTTATGTTTCCGATAAAATGGTTGAACTGTTCAGAAAACTTGATGAACAGCTCAGAAATTACAACGGCAGATTGATGTATGGCTATCTTCCTAAATCAATCAAAGAAACCGTCAACAATATTGTGGCGGAACTTGCAAAGGATAAAAATTTGTCAAAGCTCTATTCAAAGTGGAATGAAATCAACAGAGAAAAATTGTCGCTGTACTACGATAAAGAAAAGCCTGATATACCTTTTGAAGATAACAAGGAATTCAGAAGTATTAAAAACTACATCTTGAAGTCGATTAGTTTATTATCCAAAACAACTCCGACAATGGAAATTGATAAATCAAGTGTTGAGCAATCTGTTTCAGAAATAGTCCTCACACTCGCAAAATTGATTGCAAACAGTTGCAAGCGTAAACGAGCAAAATTATTCGGTCAGGTTGACAGCGAACTGAAATCCAAACTTGAAGAGAAAAAGATTGCTCACGGACTGAAAACCGACACGGGCGATTTTTGAGAGTTTTAAATTTGGTCTGGATATTGAGACTCATTTATGGTATGTTGTTGTACTTGAAAAGGAGGCTTGATGTTATGTCAACAAGAAAATGACTGACTATATTGCGGCGTTCAAGGACTTAATAATTGAGTCGCAGGAAACAAAGAAAAGGCTGAAAGACAGTATGCAGAACTTGCTTGAGGTATTTAAGTTCCCGTCTGTTGAACGGACTACTTATGACAGATACGAATGTACAGCGAAAAATCAAATATATCCGTACATTGGCGATAAGGTAGTCGGAGATGTTAAGTCGGCGGATATCAAAAAGTTACTTAACGATAAAATGAACGAGGGTTATGCCTACACTACGGTTAAGAAAGTGCATAATGTGCTGAATGAATATTTCCGCTATCTTACTCAACAGGAATATATTGACAGGAATCCAATGATAAATGCTCCTATGATTAAAAAGAGTAACTTTCTTGCGGCTCAGGAGAAAGAAAATCTTCCGACGAGCGAAACCATAACGGTATTCACGCCGGAAGAGATTAAAATATTCAAAGATGAAGCGTTCAGTACATTTTCAAACGGCAAGAGAAAATATCAGCAAGCCGCTGCATATATTCTTTTGCTGAATACAGGCTTGAGGACAGGCGAGGTACTCGGACTCCTTAACAGCGACATTGACCTTGAAAACAGGGTTATGCACCTTAACAGAGGAGTTAAGGAAATTTCAAAGCGTGACGGTGTCACCGCAGAAAAAGGACGAGAAGTAAAAGTTGGCAAGCTCAAAAGTGCCACAAGCAAGCGAGATGTTCCGCTGAACGATACTGCAATCGAAATGATACTTGATTTAAGAAATGAATTCTATTTAGGAGATAACTCACCCCTGATACCCGATGAAAACGGCAATTTCACCCGGCCCGTCAACTTTCGCAAACGCTATTACAGAATCCTCAAAGCCACAGGAATAGAAACCAAAGGCTTGCACTCACTCCGCCACACCTTTGCCACTAACCTCGTAAACGGCATAAAGCAAGCGGACGGCACAATAAAAGCCCTAACTCCACGACAAGTTTCAGACCTGCTCGGACATACAACATCTGAAATTACGGAGCTGTATTATGTAAAAAGAGATTTAACAAAGCTGAACGGTGTGACAGATGGGTTTGAATTTTAGTTAATCTAATATTATAACTTTCACTATCTAGCAACTATTGGTTGCTGAATAGTAAAGTTTATTGACAAGATACTTTTCGTAATTTAAAATAAAGATACTAAATTCAAAGGAGCTTTGCTATGCCCTATATAAATATATTTGATAAAAATATTTATTATGAGATTTATGGAGAAGGTAACAAAAATGCATTATTATATCTCCATGGCGGACCGGGTGCGAGCTGTCTGGATTTTGTTAACCAGGCTAAAATGTTGAGCAAAAAAATACAAGTTATAATATTCGACCAGTTCGGTGTTCTTCGTTCAGCCGCAATAGACGAAAATGAAGAATACAGTATGTCTGTTCAGGTTGAAATGATAGAAGAAATGCGAAAAAAACTGCTTGTAAAGAAATGGAGCGTTTTAGGTCATTCCTACGGTGGTTCTCTTGCAACTCTTTATGCATATACATATCCTGATTGTGTAAATAAAATCATACTGGATTGTCCGAGTCTGAATTTTATTGATTCATCAAAATCTGTTGCATATTACCTGACAGATTATATGAACAAATCTCACAATAGTGAAGCAATAGAATTATGCGAAAAAATCAAGAAAACCGAATATAAAGATAAGCAGGTAATTTTTGATATTCTTACCTTGCTTGATTATGTAAAGGATAATCAACTCAGAAATTATCTTCATAACATAACTTTCGAGGAATACTCAAAGAGTTTACAGACAGATAATATTACCGAAGATATGTGGGCAAAGGGAGAATGTCATTTAATGAAACTTATTGATGACGGAAAAATGCTTGAGAATTTTTTGCCAATACTTAAAAAAGCTGAAAAACCTGTTCTGCTGATAAACGGCAAATATGATCCGGCTTGCGGAAAGGACCAAATTAGTTATATGCTTAACAATGTAAATGATATAAAACAGGTTATTTTTGAAAACAGCGGACATTTTCCGAGAATTGAAGAGCCTGAAAAGTATAGTAAATATATTTTGGAGTTTTTAGAATAATCATCAATAAAATTGATGCTATTTTGATGATGTAGCAGACGGAAATGTTGGAATTATTAGCACCGGTTGAACATTTTGATGCCTGAAATAAGTGTCAAAAGCGGAAAATCAAACCGTGCTCCGTACATAAAAATATATCAAAAAACGGCTTAAACGCAGTGTTTAAGCCGTTTCTCAATGGCAGGGGCAGAAGGACTTGAACCCTCGGCACGCGGTTTTGGAGCGACGAAAGTTACTGTTTAAGCCGTTTTATAGAGTGTTGAACTGTAGAAATCTATCCCTGACAGTGTTATAAAAAATGAGTAAAAATAGTTTTAGAACAAATAATTTGTAGAATTGTTGTAGAAAGAAGCCAACCATATTTTTATTTAATAGCGTAATATTTTTTGTGAATATGTCAACACTTAATGGTATAAAACATATTATTAAGCAATAAGTAATTTATAAAAAGGAGTGACATAATTATTGATTATTTCGACAAAAAGAGATATAATAGCCTCATAAAACTAGTCAATGTTGGAGGCAAATTGATGGACAGAATTACAAGTAGTTTAATTAGACAGTTTTCCGATGATTATGAATTGCATTTATCTAATGATACTGTGTTGTTTGAATATTTTTGCAATTTTTGTGCAGCAACAAATGAAAACGGATTAGATGATATTGAATTAGAAGAATTTACTACAGGTATTTCAGCACAAGGAATAGATGGCATTGCAATTATAGTAAATAATAGATTTGTTTATAGTATTGATGATATAAATGAGATGATTAGATTGAATAAAACTATTAAAGTTAAATTCGTTTTGGTACAATCAAAAACATCTGATAAATTCGATAATACTGAAATGCTGAATTTTTTTCACTACGCTAAAAAATTTTTTAGTGAAGATAATCATATTTTTTCAACGGTGGAAATGACTAGGTTTATTGAACTTAAAAATTATATTTTTGATAATGCAAGTAAACTTGAAAAGAATCCTGAATTATTACTATATTATTGTACAACTGGTGTTTGGAATAACGATGAAACTCTTCTTAATATAATAAAAGAAACAAAGAAAGAATTATTATCAACAAATTTATTTTCTAATGTAAATTTCAAAATATGTGGAGCAGAGGAAATTCAAAATTTGTACAGAAAAACATTTTCGGAATTAACTGCGACATTTAAATTTGAAAAAAAGGTAGTAATGTACTCACTAAGTGAAGATGAAATTGGTTACTGCGGAGTATTGCCTTTTAAAGAATTTTCAAAGATTATTTTGGATGAAGAAGGTATGTTGAAACCTGTGTTTGAAGATAATATTCGTGATTTTTTAGGTACAAATACAGATGTCAACAAATCCATTGAAGATACAATAGCTAGCGGAGATAATAATTCCTTCAGTCAATTAAATAACGGTATAATGATAGTCACTAGCTTTTCAAATTTATCAGGTGATATAATGAATATTAAGGATTATCAAATTGTAAACGGTTGTCAAACCAGTCATATGTTATATGAACACAAGAATGATGGGCAAAATATTGATGAACTTATGATTCCTGTCAGAATTATTTCTACTAGAAATGAGGATTTAAAAAACAAGATAACTAAAGCTACTAATAATCAAACTGCTATAAAAAAAGAACAACTGGAAGCACTGTCTACATTTCAAAAAAAGCTCGAGGAATACTATAAAACATATACAGAGCCAAATGAACGTTTATATTATGAAAGAAGAAGCGGTCAATATAGAAACACTGATAATATATTAAAAAGCAAAATTGTTACTATTCCTTCACAAATAAAAACTGTCACTGCTATGTTTTTAGATAATCCGCATGGTGTATCAGGTCAGTACGGAACAATTGCTAAAAATGTAGGAAATAGATTGTTTAAAAATAGTGATAAAAGTATTATTTATTATACAAGTGCGTTAGCCTTATATAGAATTGAATCTTTACTAAAAAGTGGCATAATAGATAAAAAATACTGGAGAATAAGATACCATGCGTTAATGCTTCTACGAGTAGTAATTTCAGGTGAAGAGATGCCTAAATTTAATGCTAAAAAAATGGAGGCATATTGTCAGAAAATTCTTGATGTGTTAAATTCCGAAGATTTATGTTTGAAATACTTTTCAGCAATAGTACAGTATATTGTTGAAAAAACAAATTTGGATATTCAAAACAGAAAAACTTTTGAAAGAAAAGAATCCACAGACTATTTAATTGGAAAATCAAATGAAATACGTCAGTATGTTTCTGAGAAAATTAAATAAAACTCAATAAATAATAAAGGGCTGTCGCTAACAAAGCGAGAGCCCTTTTTTAGTGTAAATATATTTTTGGGAATGCAATTATTCTAATTTATTTTCATCTGTATCCATATTTTTTAGAGCGTATTCGCAAGCCTGTAAAACAAAGCTGGAGAAAGTAACATCTTGGTTTGCTATGACAGATTCTATTTCTTGTATAAGGGGCAGGGGGAATCTGATTGTTTTGTTTTCAGATTCTTTTCTGTTTTGTTTTAATTGAAAAGCCATTAGGACACCTCCCATAATATTTATTATATTGCATAAGCAAAGAATAATAAGCACTGAATAAAGCAATTAAAATTGCAATTAATATTGCCTTGCATTTTTGCAAGACATGTTGTATACTGTATTATGGTGGGAATTTATAAAAATGAATAAAACTATATATTTCACACTACAATAAATAATATTTTAAGGGGAATTGTGATGAAAAAACGAATCGTGCTTATTACCGCTTTAGCGGTCTGTATGTTTATATTTCTAACCGCTTGTTCTAATCAAATATACAAATCAACGATTATGAAAGATATTGAACCTGATGTAAGTAAAATTTTATCCAGTGATAAAAAAATAGATGATATAGAAATATTAGAATATAATATAGATAACACGAAAGAAACTTCTATATCTCTTAGAGTAAAATCAAGCGATGAAATTGCTGAATATATAAATTATTTTATAGCTACATATTATTATTCGTCTGATGATAAATGGGTTTTTGATAATGTTTCTCAAGTGGACAAAGATAAATCGACCGCTACTCCTAAAAAAGGTGTTAATGAAGAAATAATTGTTTCTTCACTAAATGGGGAACATGTAACGATAAATGATGAAGAATGGGAAATTAAATCCAGTAATATAAAAAATCTTTCCATTAAAAGTCAAAAAACTAATATTGATGAAAGAAAAGACAATGTTACAGTTACGCTGATATTAGACGATGATGTATTAGAGGCAGAAGGAGAGATAAATATCGGTTATATTTTTGATAAAAAGTGGGAAGTAACGGCTGTCTCTAATGAAGGCGAGTTTAAGACTACCGAAAAAAACGAATGTGAATTAAAGGTTAGGGACAGCGATTTAATTGATGAGATTGCACAAAAAGAAATTATTTTATTTAGTGACACTTCAAATAGTCAAACTGTAAGTATGGCTAAATCTGAAATATCGGATTTTGAAGTTTACAAAAAAACATCGGAGAATAGAGGCAAAGCCAGACGATTTTACTGTAAAGGTACATTAACAAAACCAAATGCGACTATTGAGTTTGACACTCAGGTTTATTATGTCTATGAGGGTAGATGGCTGCTTCAACCAACAACAATTAAAGCTGAATTGGATTCAGTAAATATTGAGGGTAAATGGAATGGAACTTATAACGGAGTAGGAAATAAAGGAAAATCTTCGCTTAAAATTACAGAGGCTACAAAAGATGGCAAAGTAAAAGGAGTTTACAGCTATACACCTGATAAAATTGATCAATACAGAAAAGCAGGAAGTTATAATGTATCCGGTACTATTGATATGAGTAGTCTAATAATAAATTTAACTGAGGATAATAACAAAAATGTATTTACAGATATTTCTGCAATTTTGTATATTGAAAAATCCAAAATTAAGGGAGTAGGTCAGAAAGGTTATCCGATTGATTTAACAAAGGTGGAGTGATAGATTGTGTATAAAATGAATTCTAAAAAAATTGTAGCATACTTGTTCTTTTGACTTACTGCCTATATGCCAAAGGAGGAAAAAGCAGAAAGTAATAATAAAATAGCTCATATCACAAAAAGGAGATGTCAAATGAAGAATTTAAATAAATTTTATCAAGAAAGGTTAATAAAAAATATGTTCAATAAAACAATAATAAAAAACAATGTAAAATTACTCATACTTTGGAGTACAATGTTGACAATACTATTACTAGTTTCATCAGGATGTTCATTGAAATCAACTGTCCAAGATTCATCCGAAACAAGTGAAAAAACTGTTACTTCAATTGATGTGAGCGAGTTTATTGGTCAACCAATTAGCGTAGCTGTTGAAAAGTTCGGTGAATATGATGATGTTTACAACAGTATAGGTAACCCAATATGCAAATTTTCTGATGGACTTGTGATGACTAAAGCTAATAATTTAATTAGCAGTATAACTGTTGATTATTCTGAAATATCAAGTAAAACTAAGTATAGTTATAAAGGCATTAACGGAAATTCCACAAAGAACGATGTTATTAAAATTTTAGGAGAACCAAAAAAATTACGATTTACCACAGATAGCTACTCTAGATATCCAATAGATAACAATGAATTTTCAGTTACTTACTCAGAAGATGAGTTAGTAATGCGATTTACATTAGAAATAGATAGATGAATTAACTTTGAAAATGAACAAAACATTAATTTATCTATGAAAACATCTATTCAAAAAATTGATTTCTGTAATATCCGAAATGGCAAATGACGAATTTATAAAGTAAGAGAACAAGAAGTTATTTCAAGCTTTGCTAACTAAACAACATAAATAAAAGCAACCGTATCAAGATTAAATTGGCACGGTTGCTTTTGTTTTTCTATTTATCTATTGAATTATCCGTTTTGTCTAACTTTGCATAATTGCCTAAATCTTTTAATAGCTTTTCAGATTTGGTAGTAAGAAATTCGTCAACAATTTTGGAAAATGAATTGGATAGAGCGTTTCGGTAATAATCAGAGCTGTTGCCATAAAACATAATATTATAAACGCATGAAACGGTATCGTTTATAAATGCTTGTGATAATTCTATATTAGTGCGTTTGCTTAAAACTGTTATTTGAGAAAATCTGTCCTTTGAAACATTAAAAGATATATATTCCTTGTTAAGAGTGATGTTGTTATTCTTTATTTCATTATACAGTGCCACTTTGAAAGTCTCTTCTTTCATTTCAATAGGCAAGGTGGATTCCATATACTTTGAATATGCTGATACAATAATATCCCTTAAAGATTTACTATAAGCGGATAAAATGTCCTTAGCAATATAATCTGAATAAAAGATTTGATTTACAAGTCTTAGCAAGTTAATCAATTCTTCAGATTGCAAAAAGGAGTTAATAAGATCAGGCGCTTTAGAGTTTTGTTGTAAAGCGTATATTGATTTTTTTGTCAAACCCGTTTCTTCAAAAATATCAGTAAGATTATGTTGCTCCGACGATTCTATACCAAGTAAATAATCAATTGAAACATTAAGAGCTTTTGAAACTGATATTAAAGCGTCAACGGAAATGTGTCGAACAGACTTATTTTTCAAATTTGTATATTGTGAAAGTGTACTTGATAATAATTGATAGTTAGCCGTAAGTCTTTTTACATCATCATTATTGTTTGCTTTATTACAAACATCATTTTTATTCATGTTTTCATCTTGTAATTTTTTAAAAAATCGCTTAAGAAAACACTGTTGCCAAAAACATGGAAATGATTCAATATTTTTAATATCCATTTGGTCTAATCCATCAATATAAGGTGATTCTTTTTTCTTCATGGTTTTACCTCATTTCATAAATGTGAATTTATAATTATAATAATATATAAATGTGAGAAATTTGTGAATAGTGAATTTTTTTGTAAAAAAATATGTATAATTAAAAGTGTCAAGAGAGCTCACTTGAATAATGTCAGAGATTCATGATAATCTGACAGAAAGGAGCAAGTTATAATGACTAATGAAAATTCTGTTATTGCCTATAAATGCTATAACCTTTTGAGAGAGTGCATTGATGTTGATAATATAGAAAACAAAATATTTATCAAGAACAATCTCAATAGAATTAAGAAGTATCGTACTAAGTTATCTGATGATATATATAGCAATATTACACTTTTTATAAATGTTGTTATTGATCCTATTTTGGAAGATGATAATTATTTTGATTTTTTGCAGATAAATGAATTTGGACATATAAATGCCAAAGGAGCTTTTGAAATCAATTCTATGCATTCTTTTGAATTGATGTATTTTTTGATGTGCGAATATACAATACATCTAAAAAAAATGTTAGATGTATTTGCAGAAAAATATTTATTCTTGAGAATTGATGGATGATATTTTTCACCCAACAACTAAATGCAAAGATTAAAAATCTTTGCATCAGTCTGTCGAAAAAACTCGAAATTCAGGATAACTGGATTTCGAGTTTTTGATT